>Ga0307380_10002327_pt1 | contig 27099 bp, 31 predicted proteins | sample UN3MG_FD_202239 | JGI IMG/M metagenome (GOLD analysis project Ga0307380, IMG submission 202239) | Soil microbial communities from Risofladan, Vaasa, Finland - UN-3 | ecosystem: Environmental > Terrestrial > Soil > Coastal area > Acid sulfate soil | place: Finland: Risofladan, Vaasa | collected... | reverse complement strand
AAATGACATGATGATATATCCAGTTGGGGTATCAGATCCGGAAGTGTGGACATAGAGGGATTGATTTGTGCTGTCGTAATACCAGGATGAGGCATTCGCAGCACAAAGGGCGAGCGTGGCGCGAGAGGTTAACTCAACTCCGTTTTCGGTCACCCTGGAAGGCGTTTCTATATGAGCGATTGAATATATAGATATAACATCAATCCCCCATGCACTCGTTATGTTATCAACTGCCTCATTAACATATGTTCCATCAAGTAAATGACGCTTGATTCTGTCGTTACTGTTATCACAAATATACAAATTTGTACCATCTGTAGCAATTCCGATAGGGTCGTCAAATTGATTATCTCCACTCCCGGTTGATCCAAAGGATGATACAATTTCCATATCTGAAATGTTTCTTTTCTGAATGGCATCACCATAAGTCCCAGAAGGACTAGTTACATAGATATAATCTCCCACGTGGCACACATCATTATAGCCACGATATTGTTGCCATTTGTTTGTAATAAGTGAAAGGTCACTACAATTCCGTTTTTCAATAGTCGATATTAATCCTGTGCAAGCAAAAAGATATGTCCCATTTGTATCTAAACCTAAAAATGGATAATCGCCCGCAATTTCAGAATCATAAGTTAAAGTACCACCAGAAGCAGTAAATTTTACAATACGCTCTTGCCCATAAGAACCGACATAAATGTAACCTGCATCATCACAACAAATACCCCTTGGCCCGCCAGAAACATGGGTAAAGTTATCCGCCCCGTTAAATGTAGTAAGTGTATCAATAACATTAAAATCTAAATCTAGTGTTTTGATTTCATATTTTGCAATTACATAGATATATGTTCCATCGAAGCAAACCCCAGGGGGGATTATTGTTGCCCCAAAATCTAACTCATCATCCATTTCTAGCGTTTCTACTGACCTTTTTTGAATAACACAATCTGTCCAATCAGTACTAAATAAATATGAAAGTTGCCCCCAAACCAAATTATCAACTCTTCTTCCTGTGAGAATTTCCGCTAAATAAATTTTGGTAGCTTGAGGATCAGTATAAGCCATTATTGAACCTCTCGTACTTCAATTTCTACATTATACGTATCTTCCCTTGCCACATGTTGGTATTTTAATTCCCCGGAAAACACAACATAAAACGTTTTGTCATACCATCGCCCTTGATTCTCCACAATAAAAAATGGTATCTCTGATCCAACAACATCATACATTGCTTGAAAAGATCCCACATCAGCAGCACTAAGCCCTTCAAAAGTATATGACCAAGTATCGTATCCCTGCGAAGGCATTGAAAAAATGTTTCCATGTTCTAGTATAGTTTTTTGGGACTGGTCAACACGACCCTCTACATATTTACGGTTAAAATTTGAAGCTGGTCGGAAGTAATCACCAAGAAATGCTAAACCCGCCTTTACATAAGTTTCACCACTAGTAAAATCTCCTACATCTATCAGCCAATTCCACCATTGGTAAGTTTGGGAGGTACTCCAAAAATATGAAATTAAATAATCTTCTCCATAGTGAGTAATTGCTTCATCGACAGTAGGAGCCCCCCAGGCATCAGCTGCATTGCCTTGGATTTTAGACGTACATCCATCATCAAAGTTATGTTGGGATACTATAAACGCCTTTACGGCCTGGGCAGAACCTAGATCTGCCTTTAACCACTCATCATCAACACCTAAAGTATCACTTCTATATGCATTTGTTAGCCATTTTTGTACAATATTTTCCTTAGGAAGCTTTCTAGCCGCACTAAAGGTTGTAATAGTAGCAGTCTTTAAAAGATTATCATATAGAAACGTAATATTAGTAAAAGTACCTTCAACCGGGGCTGTCATTATTTTGCCTCTATCATATCTAATTCCGTATTATATCTACTATCACGTATAATATGTTCAAACTCTAATTTATTAGAAAATTGTACATAAAAAGTTGTATCGTGTCTACTATCAGGATCTTGGCAAATATAGAATGGTTTTACCCCCCTTACTTCATCCCATATTGTATTTAAATTTACTTTATCAGCAGCAGTTATTCCACCATACCCATACCGAAAACTTTTTTGCCGGTTATTAGATCTCGAAAAATGATTATTCGAAGCATTAATACCAGTTAAAGATAAATCCGTTGAAGGCCTATTAAATCCACTATCTGGGTTCTTAGAAAGGTTAATGAATGATCCTACATATATTCTTGAAAATTGTATATAACTAAGATTGGCATCATTTGCAAGAATTTTAATATACTGATAAGTTTGTGTACTGCCGAAAAAATGCATAATTATATCTGCATTAAAGGTGAAATTTTCATCTAAAGGAGTACTGACAAAATCATCATTACTACCTTGGACTTTAAAAGTAGTTAATCCAGATGTTATATTATGCCCGTCAATCACAATAGCATCTATTCCATATTGGGCTCCAAAATCACCCGCAATCCAATCACTATTACCACTGGATCTCCATTTTTTATCTATCCAGATATGCTGTGTATTTTCAGATTCATACCCTGATGCTTCACTACCCTCGGAAAGAGTAGCTAAATCCCATAAATTTATGGACATAAACCTCATTATTTTCATTTTAAGTTTCCACCGATGGTAAGGCGTTTGGATGCACCTGAACTGCTCCATTTTTAGTTAACGTGTAAAAGTTTTTCATAAGATAATTTCCAACCATATCATTAAGAGGAATAAATGTATTACCAACTTCTACCTTAACCTCACCTTCTTTTATTGCCCGTATTACTTCATCAAGTTTTGCGGATAATTCTGTACTATCTCCACCACTGGAACTCCCACCACCACCGGATAAGATACTTGCTGCAAAGCCTACGGCCCTGGATTGTGGTATAACAAACTCAGGTTCCTTTTCACCCAATACCTTTAAAGCCCTATTTGGTACATAACCACCGGATGCCATTTTATCAATATTTCTAATCTCCCTAATAATACCATCAGATCCCCTATCCACTCTATTTCCTACATCCTCTAATCTAGCTCTAATTAGATTTCTCTGGTTAGTTTGTGCCGCAAGTAACTTATCTAGTCTATCAACTGTAGCTATTCCAGCATTAGCCTGTGCCTCTGCTGTACGCTTAAATTCACCCCAATCTACCCCAAGTTGTTTAGTTACAAAAGCCTTCATCCATCCGGGGACATTCAGCCCAAAAGTAGCAGCTACTCCGACAAATTGGGAAATCGTAGGAAGTAACTGTTGGATCTGTGTATCAGTTAACTTCATAGTATTCATGATATCACTAAGATTTCCTTTAACACCAATAATAGTTCTAGCAAACCTAGCGGCCGACATAGCTAAATTATCAAAGGCGTCCTGGTTCAGATATGCAGTATTAGCCAAACTATGTAAAATAGATGTTGCCGCATCTAGTTCCTGAAAAATCCTTGGTTTTAGCTGCATTTTCTCCATTAAATCAGTCATAGGTTGCAAAAACGCTGGAACATCCCTACCAAGTTCTTTATATTTATCAAGTAACATCTCTAATGGTTCTGAAAATTCCATTGTAACTGCAAGAAATGATTTTCCTTCCCTCAACATTGCATTAAAAGAAGTTACAGCCAAAGAAGACATCCTATCTAATCGCCTACCAATACCCTCTATTCTATCCCCATCCAATAATGCTACGTCCCCAAACCGGATATCATCAATCATAGTTTTTAAAGCCATCGGGATCTTTTTCAACTCTTCTTCAATATAATTGGTAACTGAGGCAACTTCTACACCACTTTCTCTAATTGCCAGAATAAAATCTAACATAGATCTGGAACCTTCTGTACCCAATCTACGGGAATTTTCTAATAAGATGGAAAATTGATCATTTAATGATTTGCTTGCATCATCTGCTGTAATTAACCCCGCCTCATATGCCCCTAATGAACCATGGGCTTGTACCCATAATTCATTTATATTTGATTGTGTAATAGTGATATCCTGTAATACCTTATCAAAGTTAATAGCCTCTGCCACCCATCCAGCAAGAGTCTTTCTAGATTCAGCAATTGCCTTGGCTGTAGATTCCGTAATTACACCAAATTTACTCATTGATTTAATCGCTTCTGCTACCTGCATATCAAATTGTTCAGTTAACCGCGCTTCCTCAGTTTTTTTATCTTTTTTCTTAAATAATCCACCTAGTAATCCCCCTAATAAGCCACCTGCTGCTTTTCCAAGTGGGCCAAGTCCAGGAATTAATGAACCAAGAGCGGAGCCTATGGTTGCTCCAAGTTTTGCAAAACTCTTTTCCCCCTCTGCTACACCGGCAATTAACTCACCAAATGCCCCACCAATTTGGCCCAATATTGGAGTAAGCCCAGATAATACATCTTTAAAATCAGTAACCCCTGATTCTACTAAACTTACAGTCTGCTGTATTCCCTGACCAACTAAGGAAACCAGATTACCAAATTTACCACCTATATCATCTCCAAGTAGATCAAAACTCTGCCCTAGTCTCTCTAATTCCCGTTTATTAGAGTTCACCCACGCCGTAAAACTCAGCTTGGTAGGAGAAAATACACGTGATTCAAACTCAGAAGGTATTGTATACATATTTTTTATAAAAGAAGCGCCAATCTCTTCCCCAATTCTTTCAATAGCTTTACCAAGTTCACCACCTCTTTTTGAAAGGGCAGTTCCGGATACTAGTTCAACCGCAAGGTCAATAATCCCTTGTAACCCCTCCCTCACTGGTGGTATTGCCGTATCCACCAGCTTAAAATTACCAGCTAAAATTTGAATTTCGGAATTAACATTCCTACCAAGTTCTGTACCTAATTCAACTAATTTTTTTGCAACCGCTTCTACTTGCTTTCCTGTGGATAAACCAGAAGACCTTAAACTATTAAAATTATCTAGTAAAATGTCAAACTCTAAGTTTAATTGTGTCTTTGTTTTCAGCCCTAATTTACCAAATACATCCTCTAATTCACTAGCCTCACCTGCTAATCCCTTCTCTGCCTTTGCCGTATTTAACAGTTTAGTTCTTAACTCAATTAATTTATTAATCTGACCTTGAATACCGGTGTTTAAAAGATTTGTTTCTAATCCAAGTCCAGCGGAGGTTTCAATATTATTCTCCATTTGAGTTTTCATAGAAATTAAACTATCTAACTCAAGTTGTATTTCAGCCGCCGCCTTCTTGGCCACATCTCCACCAGCCATAATGGCATCATTAAACCTTTTATGAGTATCTTCTAAGGATTCTAACGCTGTATTCCGTTCTTCCAAATGCTGAATCCACTTCCTTCCCTCTTCTGTTAAAGGTCTCCATTTTTTATATAATTCATCGGCCTCAATAGATATATTTGTTAACCCGGAAGCCCAGTAATCGGCGGCAATTTTAAACTCCATACCGGCATTTTCTAAATCTTTTTCCAACTTTAACTGAAAGACACTTTTCCCTTTAGACAAAGCTTCAAGAGTAAGGAAAAAATCACGAATTGGTTTAAATGCCTTACTTAAATCCTCTCCAAATTTTTCAGTTTTCATCAATATTAACTGTAACTTCAACTCAAATTTCTTTTGGAAATCATCCGCTGAGTTTATCCCTTCCCGAAATGATTTCGTAATCCCTTGAAAAAACACAATCTTTATCTTATTAATGGAATTTTTTATGGTAGTTGCCCAAAAATCCACGGTTTTCATCTGTTTCACGAATGCTTCATTTGTAGCCCCGGTTGAAGTTTCCATTAACCTAATATCCTTAGCAAACTCCTCTGCCGATGTTCCGGCTAATCCCATTACTCCAGATAATGCTCTAACATTACCAAACAAGATAGATGAAGCTTCCGCACTTCCACCAGTTTTTTCCATCACATGCTGTAACCATTTACCTAATCCCATACTAGCTACAGCTTGTACATTAAATGCTATTCCCATATCTTTAGCATACTTAATAGCATCTTGTTGTGGCTTCAGAACCGAGACAAGAATTTGCCTTAACTGAACAGTGGTAGTATTAACGTCTACACCCTGTCTAGTAAGAGTAGCCATAGCAGCTGCTATTTCTTCAAAACGTACCCCTACTTGGGAAGCAATTGGAACTACAGCACCAATTGCTCCTGCCATACCCTCATAAGTTAATTTTCCACGTTTAACTGTTTGAAACATAATATCGGAAACCTTAGTAACATCCTCTGCCTTCATCCCATAACCATTAATAACTGTAGTAAGGGCATCGACAGAGGTTGCTACTTCGGTAACTCCCGCTTGTGCTGATTTTGCAGCTTCCCCTAAAAATGAAATTGCTTTTGCGGGTTCCACAGAAGCACTAAGAACTTGATACATACCTTTTGCCAACATAGTAGTATCCCCCAAAGTTGGGGATAGATTTACTAATTCTTTTTGCATATCTCTTGTAGCGTCTTCACTTATGGACAACATTGTAGTAACATTGGCCCATTCTTTCTCAAATTCTCTACCAACTCGAATAGTATCCGTTACAGTTTGGCGAACCGCCCGCATGGCGCTTTGAATAGCCATGGTTACACCCATACCAGCAGCCATTTGACCCCAAGTAGATTTTAAAATCTTTTTAAATGCAGACATCTGCTTACCAGTTTTCTGGGTATCATCCCCTGCACCAGAGGTCTGTTTGCCAGTTTTCTTAGCTTGGTCACCTAATCCTTTTAACTCTTTTTCAACTCCATCAACTACCTTTCTTAACTTAGCAGTTCCTTTGTCATCAAAAGAAATTATAAAGGATACATCTTCTGTCTTCTTACCCATTCTTTATTGATAATCCTTTTGGTAATCCAGATGATAGAGCTTTTTTAGCTGTATCCACCCTATTTTCTGCCTCGTGCTTCTTTTTATCTAAATCCTGCCTAATTTCCATCAGTTCCTGGTGGAAGAAGGTTATCCTATTATAGTAATCTGCTTGAATTTCTTGACCAACTTCAAACAACTCAAACACTAATCTAATTCCTTCAGCAGTAACCTGCTTTAAACCAGACCACTCACCATACACCGGAGGTAAGGCACTGTATAATTCAATTATATTTTCATTTGCCCGAGAAGGTTGAGCCAAGATCAATTCACAGTTAGAACAATCTTCAAGAGCCTTAATCTTCAATTTTGTACCCCTTGCATAGGATTTCGGCGAACGCAATGCTGCACATGTTTTACAACTTTTCCTTGATCTTTTTGCCCACTGGTTCGCCACTAATCTAAATTTTCAAATTCCTCGGTTTTTTTATCCACAACATGTTTAAAGTTTCTTAGAGTTTGGCATACAATAAACACCCAATCCTCAAACTCTAAAGAATTGTCCATTAGTGCTTTAGCAATTGCCGAAGAAAACTCAACATTTTTATTCTTATCCGCATCGGAAGACTCTAAGCCAGGTAACAATCCTTTTAAAGCTTCGACTGTCAAACCCCTCCAACCTATGATAATCCGTTTAGAGTATTGGTCCCTGATTTTATCTTCATTATAATGTACTTCTCTTTCCTTGGTTCTTGCATTACTACGAACCTCCTCTGATTCTTCTCTAATCTGGTTGACCACAAATTTGGAAGCATACGCAATTGTAACCCAAAATCCAGGAATCTCGGGACATTCAAATTCATTTGTTCTTTGAACCTTACCGGCCTTACCGATAACACCAATTAATTCTTTTGTGTCCATAAATCTTTCTCCTAAGTAAAGTTATACAGGGAGTAGATTGCTCTACTCCCTGTAGTAAAAGATTACAAAAATGTAATCGCTAATTCATCATTTAACGTTGCTGAACATCTACCAATAAATGGCACATTCTGTACAAATTCCTCATCTCCAGAGATAGTAGGAGTTCTATATTCCGCATATGGAATACTAATTTGCATAATATACCCTGAAACATTCCCTGCCGGAATAACAAGAGCGTTTGAAACTTGATATTCTGCCCTATAAAAATAAGCATCCCCAGGCTTTAAGAAGTATAACTCTACCTCACCATCTACTTCTCTTTTTCCCGGTCTACCAAATCTCTCGGCAGTCCACTGATTATTCTTTTCATCACTGTAATATTTAATGTTATTGTTTAACGTAACTTTTGCGCTTAAAACAATAGTATCTTCCCCACCAATAGTTACCATTCCATTTTTGCCATGAACTGGCTCTCCTACCTCTGCCGAAGCAGTTGGTAACCAAGGAGTAATCTGTGGAGTAGCCCCAGGATTTCCAGCAATAACAGGAGTAATTGCCAAAGTGTCATTTGTATAATTTACACCGGTAATCCGATAACCGGCGCCTGTGTTTGTATCGGCTCCAACATTTATATACATACCCTCAGTATATCTTTGAGCAGCACCGCCGGGTAGAGTAATAGTAGCCTCTCCGCCAGAATAGGTTCCCGTAGCTGTCACTGTTCCAGCATACGCCCGGTTCATAAAGTTACCAGACCAACTAATTCCAGCTATGGCATTTCCTTCAATTCCAAATTCAGGTTGTTGAACAGTACACCCTCTAAGTGCAAACACAGTATGACCCTTTTTAATCCATAAAGAAAAAGAGTCCAATTGATCAGCCAATGTATATACAACACTGGTTCCAACATTAATTGTTTTTGTACCTAAAGCACATTCAAATAGAACATCATGCTCAGGAGCGGTACCAGGAGTTCCGGATGGTTTTACATAAGTATTAAAACTCCACTCTCCGGGCATTTTTCTCCCCTTAATGGGTGAAAACCTACTGGCAGTTGCCCGTATTTGTTCATCATCTAAAAATTCCTGTTCCTGTGGGAACTCAGCTGGTCCCACTGTATAAGCCCGATTTGACCCAGTGGGTTTCTTTAAAACACCACAAGTATCTTCCTTAATTAGAAAAAGCTCTTCCTCATTTGCAAACGCAAAATTTAATGCACAGTTACTCATTTTATTACCTCAACTAGACGATATACGTCCATCCTTTTCTAGTTTTAAAGTTAGAGTCCAATTCTAAGGAATTGTACTGGCCCTCTGTAACCTCAAACTCTTTACCGATATAGACTCTACCTATTCCGGTAAGTGATATGTGTTTTTGGTTTCCCACATATGTTACAAAAAATTTGGTAACCCTTCGTTTACCATCTTTTCCTTCCTTAACCAATTTCTTTCTACCCATCTTTTCTCTCCTACGTGTTCTTCTGGTTGAGATAATATCTTGTTCGTAAATCTATCTCAAAAAACCATAATGGTAGCTCTCCCTGAACACTTGAAATACTCATTACTCTACAGGTTGTAGCCGCCGTATTTAATGTAAAATTATTTCCAATTTGATCTCTTATATTTTTCACTAAAGTACCAAATGTAGATTGAACAGTATCATTCCAATCTACAAAATATATCTTAATAGTAGTATCTAAAGTTGACATAGCCCGCATTGAAGTTAATTCAGGATCATTATCTTCGCCTGGTTCCGGAATTACAATTAGTGGAAGATTAGCAGAACCAACTTGTGAAATATCATATTCAGAATATGACCTAACCACCGTAGTAATCCCAACCGCAGCTTCTAGAACTGTTTTTAAATTACTTAATACTGCTCTTCTATTCATTCAGTTACTCCACAGAATAAAATATAATAGTTAATAACATGGAAAACATCCCTTGCGGAAAATGGCTACCAGGATCAACCATAATAGCGTCAATATTAGTAGTATATACATTAGAATTTCTACTTCTATCCAACACAATTGCATCCTTAATCAGTTCATAAAATGTATTTAACTTTGTTCCTACATTTTCGCTTAAAGTTTCATCGGCCCAAATCCACCCAATAATCCCAATTGACCAATTATTTTTTGTGATATCAGATAACATTTTTGTCTTATCTACCCTAATATCGTTCAGATAACAACCAGGATATTTATCCTTATCTATTGCTTGATTATATATCCGCTGCCAATCAACAAACTGAATCCCGGTAACTGTATTTAAAGCAGTTTCTAGATTCAACATAACCGCTTCCTTTGTTGTTACTTTATATAATGCCATTAAGCACTCCCTTGTTTCATAATTGCATTTTTTTCCTTAATCACCTGCTCAACATACCAACGTATTTTAGGATCTAAGAACCTTCTGGTACCATCAATCATTTCATATGCCGGAGTACCCGGATGCCGTACTTTCCTAGCATAAATTTCTGTTCCATTATCTAAGAAAAAATGTAATGGCCACTTTCCTTTTGCTTTTATAATATGAGCCTTGGTACCCTCTTCCATAAATACAATAATATCCTGATTTTTATAGGTATTCCGTACAATCCATTCTTCTCTGCTAGCAGTTCTACCTTGCTCAAGCACCCACAATCCTCTAATATCTGTTCCAGTTTTTGTGGGTGGTGTTCTAGCCTTAATCATATTGTAGCCAATTTCAGCAAATCTTTGAGCCATAACTTTTGCATATGGAACAAGTTTCTTACCTAAGTCGGTAATTTTCTCAGTAAATAATGAATAATCTATAGTAATAGCCAACATACTAAGTGGATCAGCAGCATTAATTTTAATCAGTTTCTTTTTTCCCATTATTTACCTAGAGTAGATCATACCTTTCACTGTTAGTAAAGATTCAAATTCTTCTTTCCATGTTTCTACATAATTCTTTAATTCCGCAGCAGGATAAGATACAAACCCCCCTTCTCTAATAATCCCACCTAATGAACTTCTTACTAACAATACTTGCTCTAATGCCCTCCAACTTGTACCAATTACTGTTATCTCCTCCATATCCTCAGGTAGTGCAGCCAAAGTCCACTTACTCATCTCCACTGATTTGTACCAATATTTATCCCCATCAGAGGTTGGAAAAGGATCAATACGTAACTTACGCTCAATTGGATCAAACTCAAATCTTATCCTATTTAAGCCCCGCATCTTTCTCTGCATTTTAATGATATAAGTAGATGGAAAATTAAAAGTTTCACCTTCTCCACCACTCTGTGCCCTATGAGTCGCCCCCATTTCAGAAGGAGATAGAGAAGATTCATCAATGGCATCCCATGGTAGAACATCCTGCACCCGTAGAACTGTGTTTGGTACGGAATACTCCCTTGTATCCGCCTCTCCTGTAATATACCTCAGTTGCCGTATTGTGATATATTCTCCAAACCGTTTTAATATCCAGCCATAGTAAGTTTGTATATCCGAATCCTCAACCTCACCTTTAACAGAAGTAACCTTTCCAATTTTACTTCTTACCTGGGTAATTAAATCTGCTTCAACCATTTTCTAGCTCCTATCTACAACAGAAATTACCATTTCTTGTTTAGGAAAAATAATATGTTCTTTTCCATACGCATCCCTCACATAAATATCTACATCAGAAGTATTTTTAACTTCTTTTCTTGTAATTTTTAACTTTGTTTCCTTTACCTTTTTCATATTTTTTTCACTCCATAATCTTTAAGTTGCCTAAAAACTTTAGGAATTCTCTTAGTACCAGATAGTACATCTTCAAATAGGGTATCAATTTCCTCAATTAACCCATTTCTTTGGTTATTTAAGACATTAATCCTTAATTTTGCTTTACCTACATTTTCAATTGTTGTTTCTGGATTATGGGCAATATCTTCTGTATGATAAAGCTTCATACTAACGGTAATTAACTGATCGACCAACTTTCCAATAGTTTCCATTATTTCACTCCATATCCAAATAATCCAAGAAAGCATCCACACCGTTTCCTTACCCGATTACGCTGTGCTTCACTTAACACCGTATTCCACTTATCACTAGGATTAAAAATTCTTGATTTGGAAATTGAGGAACCAACTCCATGTCCCTCATTTTGCTGTACTTTATCATATATAAATTTTACCACGTTATCTTCTGCCGAAACATCTAAATAGCGTAGTAACATCTTAAGTATAGAAGGAGTATTATTTATATAATCCTCATATTTTATCCTCTTAACATTACCTTTTCTTTCTTGTTCCCTAACATCGGCACCTTGCATAGTAGCAACTGCATGTTCATATAACCTCATAATTTCATCTAAATTTTTAAACATTTTTTCTGCAACTTCATTTATCAATGTAAAATGATAGGTAGAGGCAATAGTGTCATACGGGTGCCTGATTAAATAAATTATTTTGGATTCGGGAAACATAGTAACCAAGCGGTGGGCATATTCAGTGATCCAAGGATGTTTTAATAAAACTACTGTATTTCCTAACCTTTCTGCTAAAGTGGAATAATACTTATTAACCATTTCTCTCACAGCGGCATTATATAAATCCTGAACTTCCTTTTGCTTCATCCTATACTGCTTCTGATAAGACTGATATTGAATATATGGATCACTCACTAGCCGATAAAGAAAATTTGGCTCACCAACATCAGTTAAAATATCCTGGTGAGTACCCAAATGGCTATGTAATAAAGTAGATCCTGACCTACTAAAGGATAACAAAAAGTTTAAGCCCCGCATCCTACTGCTCCTGCCATTTTTTTAATGCATCAATAACTAAATCAAGTTTTCTACAATCAGTATCTTCAAATAAATTCAGAATAGAAATTTTAACTGTATTACCTTCCCCCTTATATAATTCAATTCCTTTTGTATCTAATTCCCGTATACAAGATTCCCTTTCCTCTTTGGTTCTAAATTGTACAACACTAAGACAATTCATCTCCTCAGTCTTTGGGGTAACAAACTCAAATCCTAATAACTCTAATTCCTTCCTCAGAATTGCCTTTTGGTTAGGATACCTATTACTCCAAGTTTCTAAGAAATGAGAGTGGAATAGATCATAAAATAACTTTTCGATTACCTCCGATACTGGGGTACATGTAGGCGTATCATGACTATTAGGGGATAGAGCAAAATAAAAGGAACTACGGCCTCCTAATATATCCGGGCGGTAGGCCACAAAACCGGTACCCGGAAGCCCTCTAAGCCCTTTACAGGAAGAAAATGCAACGGCCCCTAAAGAGGTATGGGTAAAGTCTAGTTTATCCATTAGGAATGATGCTACGGCGTCTACCACCACATATTTACCATACTTACTAGCAAAATCTAGTACTTGGTCCAGATTATTTAATTTTCCGGTGCTTGTCTCACCATGAACCATAGCAATTACCCCTTCCCGTTCTTCTGGAACAGATGATAAATAACTATACCCACACCAGGAAGACTGAAATCGTGAGTGCATAGCTATATGCCCTAATCTATCACCATAAGTACCATTTGATAGAACTACACAACTGCTATTATGCTTTATTCCTTGCATCATAGCCTGTATAGCCCCAGTACCCGAACAAGGAAATATGGCTAACTCCCATCCAGGACCAATAAATTCTAGTATTTTCTCCCTTACAACCTTTATTTTATAGATAAATTCTGAATGTCTATGTGAGGTATTTAGTCTAACTCTTAGTGGTGCTGTACTAATCATTGTATTCCTCCAATCTTAATTTAATTCTTTTTAAAATTTCTGTTGTCGAAATCCCTTTTTGGTATGGAATTTCCTTAAATTTCCCCAAACGTTTTGGTAAGGAATAATCATCTGAAATTCCAGAGATTGCTTGAACTTGTAAGAACACCTCATCGTAGAATTCCTCTTTAAGTTCCGTTTGACAAGGTATCCTAATAGCAACCTCGACTATTCCACAAGCCTTCACAACCCTCAGCCTTTCCAACTCATTCATAATTGACCATTTACCCTTGAATGTTTTCACTGCAAGATCCGTGTGAACACCAACTAATAAAAAATCACCATAGGACTTTGCCTTCTTAAGAAATTCCACATGCCCCCAGTGAAAAAGATCAAACACCCCTGTAACAAAAATAAGTCTCTTAGGCATTATACTAACCTCGCTGTACTAGAAAGCTCTGAATCTGGAATACGTGAAGGAACTGGGGAAGAATTTTTAGTATAAAAAATTTTTATCTTTGGACCCATCTCACTATGTTTATTACAAGAATCAATACAATCAATATAAGTACTCCTATATATTGGCTGCACTAACTGCCCTATAACTGAAAAATCCCAAACTGACCGCTGCCCACCAGTACTTTGGTACTTAGAGTTTGCTATTACAATATGTACTAAATTAAACAGGTTTAGCTCCGGTAAATTTGCAATACCCCCTAACCCCATTAAAAAATCACCATCCCCCATAATAGCTATAACTCTATCATCTGGTTTAGCCATGGCTAATCCCATGGATAATGAAAAAGCCATTCCCATACTTCCGGTAAGTGGTATCAATTTTTCTTTACCTCTCAACTCCCAGCAGAATCTTGAAATCTGACCGCAAGAAGATATAAAAATACCTCCACTATAGGCCTCAAATACCCATTTAACTATATCTTTTGTTTCCTCTAATGGATTCATTTTGCTTCCTTTTTGTAGATCTGATAACAAATATTTCTAGTAGCTAACCTAAGTTCTTCCGTATCATCAAGAAACATCTCACAAGCCTCATGAAAATTATCAAATCCCATTTGGTAATTATCCCAGTGCATAAAATGAAGTTCATCCATTATCCTCCGAGTTAACGGAATAGCCCTTTTATGAACCTCAGTATCATTACTAACACCCCTCAGGGATACAATCCAAAACAAAGGAACATCATAGGGAATGTTAAAACTCGCTATCAAATCTGCGACCTTACCAACAGCTGAATTTTGGGTTAATAAAAACGCCCTCTTCCCACCAAGAGTAAACCCGTTTACTACACCTAATGCGGTAGCCTCATCTACCGCTGGAACATAGGTAAACCTTGGATCATTCTCAATCTCTAAAAGCTCATCCTTAAAGATAGAACAAGGAACTCCTGAACCATACGTTATTCCGTACTTCAGTAATGTTTCTACCATTTTAAACTCTCCTTATATAGAATACTTTTTCTCCAATTCTTTAAATACATCCATTCCCTGTAAGGCAAATAGTGTTTTCATATCTTCTAAGTCATAACCTGGAACATCAGTTTCCCCCCAGCCTTCAAGTTCTTTAAGATATTTAAATCCGTGATCCACCATTACCCTAAGTAATTGATTTGCATAAATAACAATATTTACACCATAATTCCTCATCTCCTCTTCTGGTATAACTCCGGCATAGGTAGTAGGAACAATAACAATTGGGCATCTTTTTTTCCACTTATCCAAGAATTCTAATATATCTTTTCCATCTTTACTCTTACTATGTATCAGAATAGCATCTGCCCCAGATTCCGCATAGGCATCTGCCCTATAAATAGCATCCTGTAAACCAAAACCACTTATAAATGCCTCAATTCTGGCCACAATGTACATATCATCAACGGCTTCTTTTGCAGCCATAATCTTTTTACAAAACTCTTCAATACCCATTAATCCTTGATTACCGCCCACAAAACTATTTGATTTTGGAAAAAGTTTATCCTCAATACAAACACCATTAACACCAGCCGCTGCAAACTCCCTTATATACTGAATAATATGAGCTGGTCCACCATATCCGGTATCCATATCATGTAAAATTGGCATCTGGGCTGTATTTCTCATCTCCCTAGCACGCTCTAAAAACTCAGATTTGGTTAACACACTAGCATCCGGTAAACCATGGGAAGCAGATATACAGAATCCACTCGACCATATCCCCTCGAAACCCATCTCTTGTACCATAATTGCTGATAACCCATCCCAACACCCAACCAATCGTATTAATGAACCGTCTGCTTGGTGCCAGGGTACTAATTCATGTAAATTTTGAGGATTATTCATTCTGGCCTCCACCAAGATTTAATTCTTTTATCTCCTTCGCACCTAGACTCCATATCAAGATCTAAAAAATAATCGGGATATAACGCAGAACGGTGTAAATTAAATTTATTACCACCCCTTGCTGGGCTATGGGATACTCCAAATGGGCATACACAAACAAAGACTTTCCCTGTTTTCTTCTTTAATAAATTTATTGTAGAGGTTGCAACATCAAATTCAACATGTTCAGGACCATGGAACCAAAATACTACATCATATTTTTCTGCTAAATCATACTCCTCAACCTTACTTACATCACCGCATACAATCTTATTAAAAAACTTAGCTTGACTATTTATAAATCTATAATAATCTACATGTGGTTTCCAGATTTCAAGTAAATCTATCTTATAGTTATGCTGCAAAAAATTTTTAATAAATACCATACGATATCGCTCTATTCCAATGTAAAGAACTGACTTATACTTAAATAAATCAGGAACATACTCAGTTAGAAATTCATCTGGACGAGTTTTTTCTAATCGATGCAAAAATAATTGCATATCAGTTACTGTCTTACTCATTAAATACCTCCTGTATTTTCTTATTAAAAAATTCCATTCTCACATTGATATTATGATTAGCCCTAACAAATTCAAAACCTGCCTTTCTTATATGCTCATACTGATCTGAATTTTCTATAACATCCTTAACAACATCTGCTACATTATTAATAGTAATTTCCACATAATGAACACCGGGAATAAACCCGGCCTGGTCAAGATCCTTAAACCTATCTGCAATTAGTAATGAACCACCAGCGGGATACTCAAAAAATTTACCCAATAAATGTTTCCTAAACGTACTACCAACAATAGAACAAAAATGATCATTAATCAAGCTAATATAATCATCCTTAACAATCTGATTAGTATTAAAAAAAGGTAAGTCATGATAATAGGAACAAGTCCTTTTTAAGTATCTTTTTGCTCTAAAATCCTTACAAAGATCAGTAATTTCTTCTAACTTTCTATCTACCAAAACCTTTTTTAAAAACTGATTCCTTATGTCATATCTATTTCCAACTCTTCCAGTGAATAAACATTTCATTTTAGGAGTTTCATTGTACCTAATGGATACCCAATTTTCGTGCGGCACAAAGCAGTGTGGAAAGAACACATGCTTATCTGAATATTCTGGAAATACTGTATTAAAATCACCCTTATTAGTATAGTGATGAAACTGCCAATCAAATAAAATATCAAAAACCTCTAATACCCGTTTATGATGGTTATAATGGCGCCTCCAAAAACGGTAATCACCTAATACGATAAGTATAAAAATAGCATTTGGATGTTCTGATTTTAACTCTTCTATATCATCCATATTTACTCTATGAGGTTGCTCAAATAACACAAATACATCAACATCTTTATCAAATTTTGGAGGTTCATCAAACCCACTTTGCCCTAATCCACTCCCTCCACTACCTCTTGTGTCTCTCCATCTATCATGATCCCATATAGGTACAGAGATATATCCATACTCCTCAACAAGAATCCTTTTCATATAGATAGATTTCAAATTTAGGCAAGCCCAGTGGCTCAACCATCCACTATCAAACATCTCAACATTAGTTTTAGACCAAGGGCTAATTGATCCAAGAATTACCTTTTTCATAGTGAATTCCTTGATAAAACACCATATTTTTCCTGCAACATCCCTCTATATTTCTGTAAAAGATCCTTATCCTTTAATCTTTCTGTGAATATTTCTCTTGGATTTTTTGCTAAATCATATAATTCTATCTGTACTCTACCATCCCTAAGTATCTGATAAAGAAATTTATAATTTTTATGGCGTAATCCACGAATAAATAAACGACTCATGGGAAGCCCTCGTAATCGTTTAATTGGTTCTGCTTTCCGCGTAAATTCAAAAAATACCACCCTATCTGAATCACTCGAATACATTGATTTACCATCACCAAACTCTGGTTCATTCAAGATGGTAGGAACAAGATCCACAATTGATCTAATTTCCTTATCCCTAACCAGTGTTCTAGCGTTTGGATGGTACATTAAGACAGGAATCTTAACTATTGGTTCATAACAGTTAGCCACATGCCCAGTCCAACCATGCTCCGCATAACACTCACCATGATCTGATAAAATAAAAACGACTGTATCCTTATGAAGATTATTTTCTTTAAACCACTCCCAAAACTTTGATAATTTCTCTGCATCATACTGCCTAAGTTGTTTCCTCACCAGGGATTTTAGCACCGGCTCTGTGTATATCCCTGGTCTGGCCCTTGCTTCAGTATCTGTAACCATTTTGCTTCGCTGTTGATCAAAATGTATCCGCCTATCCCTAATACCAACACCATATGGGGCATGTCCACCATCATCATCATACATAAAATGAAAAAATGGCTTCTCAATTGGTTCGTTAATAACTTTATCCGTTTGCCAGTAAAAGAAATCCCATAGGGTGGTTTTGTCAAAATAATGGTGATGGGTTTTTGCCATGAACTGATAGGTAATATAATTACTCCAGATTTTAGTGGTATACCCCTGACCTTTTAAAATGTTTACTAAAAAGTCCTTTTCCAGTACATTCTTAGCCTTAAAAAACTCCTTATCCACCGCTTGAACGATTTGCCGCCTGTTAGAGTATGTTATATCAGATAATCCATGATTTGTTGGTAAGAGCCCGGTAAATAAGCTCATTTGAGGTGGTAAGGTCCAGGTGCTAGTAGAATATACATTAGAGAACAGTATTCCACCATTTTCCCTAAGAAAATTATGTGTAACTGGCATCACTTTTGGGTTCATAGCAAAATCAGATCTGGCCCCATCAGTCATGATCACAATATAATTAAACTTCATAACCAAGTTCCTTTAAATGGTCACATAATTCTGAATTTATCAAGTTTAACATTTCCTCAGTATAAGCTTCCCTCCATTTATTGGGAGAAGCAGTGAGTGGTTTAATACTGTTTACTAAAAATCCGGTAGGTTTTCCTGCTGGAAATTGCCTAACCGCATCTTCAAGGAGATATTCTTTCCATGGTATTCCTAAAAATACACAAGAAGTGTGAAGAAATTTCTTAGTCCTTCTAAAAAGATCCTCGTAGAATAGCCACTCAAAGGATACATCATGGTTTTTTGCATGCTCTGACCAACCTTCAATATGGGTTGTCCAAGCACCTGGGAAAATCTTACCAGCTAAGAACTCCTCAATAAACTTTATATCAAATGGTCCTTCATATTTCCATTTACTTTTAGGGTTCATCTTACAACGCCAGTTCCAAAGACTATAGGCTACTGCTCTAGGATCTCTAACCAAGTATAGAATACGTTTATACCTACTATTTACATATTCGTGAGTCTTAAATATACGCATCCCTTTACCCAAATTTTTTCTATCCAGCCTACTTGTTCTACGAAAATCAGGAATGACCGAATCTACGTGTATATCAGTTAGCCACCCCTTCCCACATTTAACAGTAGCTAAAAGACTTCTAAACCATGTTTGTCCAGACCTTGGATAAGATACAATAAAGGAATCATCATCATACACTTTAAAAGATTTTTTAGCATTATCACTAAGAATCATTTTCCACCTCCATTCCCCTGTAAAATTCAGTTTCAAAAGTACAGGGAAAATATTTTTCATCACCAAATGCATACCATACAACATATCGAACACCGGTACCCATATGGAACATTTTAAATTTATTTAACTTTTCCATCTCTACAATAGGACTTTGAACCGTTTCTCTAAATATTTTCTCACCATCCACTGTTCCGTCATAACCACATTCGGTAAATTCAGCAGGAAGAACTCTAGTACGAATAAGTACACCCTTTTTAGCTATTCTATTTAACTCAGAATATGCTAACTTCCTAGTTTCTGGATCTATAATATGAATCACATCAAACGCACAAACAAGATCAAACTCATTCTCCCTATAAATACTCAAATCCCGTATGTCAGCCTGTTTTAAGTATGGTTTAATGGCCTTACTGGCCTTACTGGCTTGTCCTAAAGCATAGTCTGACATATCACAACCAAATGCCTTATAACCACCCTCTCTAGCGGCCCGTACTTCAAATCCTTTAGCACATGCTGCAAATAGAACAGTATCTACCTTAAATCTACGATAATGCCACTTAATAAAGTTAATCTTTTTTACCTGCTCTCCCTTTACCTTCTTCCACGTATATCCTCTAAATCCACCTCTTGCAAATCCTTCATAATATTCCACATCAAAATGATCCTGCCGATACTTTGTCATTTTGAATATACCCCTTTAATACAGAGTGGCCTATATAGCTTCTCTTCCCAATCCGGGTTCTTTGATTTCACTAATTGCAGACTATTCAAATCTTTCCTACCATCCCCATATAAATCCAAATTCCATTCCCTCTTAAAAGCTGCTACTCCAGCAGCCCATTCCCTCTGCCTTCTCTCTTCTGTAAATCCGGCATTCCTTTTAACAACAGCCCCATGTTTATGGAAAAATGTAGTAGCATACACCTTTATTAATGGGTGATTGGCCAACCTAAGACGCAATAAATGGTCTTCATCACACTGATATCTTGGGGCAAAGAACTTAAACCCACCCAATTTTTCAATACATTCTTTACTAAGTAACAAGGCTGAATAATCCCCAGGTACCATAATGTTTTGATCTATCTCAATATTCCTGGTTAAAGTGGTAAAATTAATCTCACTTCCTTCCTTCTTGTTCACTACATTCCCAGTAATAGCCCATGCCTTCCTTCTCTCTGCAACCTCAACCAAAGTATCAATATACCCGGCACTTAGAATACAATCATTATTGCACAATAAAGTATAATCATATCCCTCTGATAGCCCAATATGTAACCCCATGTTCCAAGCAGAATCCACCGTTTGCCTTTCCACAATATATGGAATTCCTTGAGCCTCACACCAAGCCACTGTACCATCTGTAGATGCATTATCCAGCACTACAATATCATAATTATGAAAACTTCTAATACTATCAATCATCTGCTTTGTAAGATGCAAAAGCTCATAGGTCAGAACCACAATTAATATCTTTTTAGGTACTGTCAAGTGCTTAGAAACCTCATTCACAATATACTGTGGTGGAATATTGCTTAAACATTGCGGTGTATTCACGGATTCTTTCTCTCTTAAGCTTCCACCCGGAAGACAAGATAATTTCCACCAGCATTTCCTTTTCCCGTACACTGGACAAGTATCAAACTGAACAGCGGTAACTTTCTCATAATCTTGAACCCATATTTCACCATCACAAGATCCAAACACACCAACTGCTCTTTTCTTCAACGCTCCTGCCAAGTGGTAAAAGTAACTATTTGGAGAAACAATACAATCTAATTCATTAATAATTGCAGCAGTTTCTATAACATCCCATCTATAACTTCCATCTTTCTCCTTATGGTCAAGTGCAACAGTCTGATATCCAAGCTCCTGTAGCCCAGTCTTAACCCTATCCATATGCGGGTATGTTCTGGTAATGTTAGATCCAAAGTACTGTAATCCAACTACAGGAGATGCAGAAGAAATACCTAAACTCTTTAACTCCTTTTTAGCCCAGTTTTTCTCTTCCTCAGTAACCTTGTATACAGGAGTTTTATTTTCTAAGAATAACCCCATATTTTCTAAATAAATGGATGCCCTATTCTTTAGAACTTCACCACATTTCTCAAAAACCTTAACCTCTACCTTAAATTCCATATCATTGACATTTATTTTAATATCTGGAACCAAATGGTCCACTGTTTTTCTACTTGTATACACTTTATCAATAAATGGATTATGTTCTAGAATCTTTTCATACCCAGGTTTTACACAAAACCATACTTTCACCTGTTTACCATACTGGTACTTTAGTGCCTTAGCAATCACTGAAGCCATTAAGATATCACCACGTCCATTCATATCCCGAATAATAGCAACGGAAAAGTTACCTTTCTTTTCATAAGCAAATTCAAACGCCCCTTGGTGTAAAAGGCTATCTGGATGAATAAAATATTTTGGATCTATATTAAACCTCTCAATCTCTTCCTCAAATACAAAATCACCTGGAATTATCTTCAATAAATTCCCAGAATTATCCCTATAGATCTGATTTGCACCCTTCGGTTTTGTAAATCTACCTCTAAGTGGTTTTCCGCCTGGATAATCATCAATTTTCATTAACCTAATTCCCAATATTTCATAAGTTCTTTTCTCAATTCTTTATATAATACATCAGTATTAACATTTTTTAAACATTTAAATGTATGATTACATTTTTGTGATTGCTCAAAACAAGATTCACAATTAATCCATGTGTTCAGCCTAATAGCATTTGCCTGCTCTGGGTATAGAGGATGTAAGGATAACCGCTCCTCTGGTCTACTGGGGCCTAAAATCGCTACAGTAGGTGTATTTGTATAGTGGCTTATCCATAAAGGACTTGAATCCATAGTAATCAACATCTTAGCCCCTGCAATCCAACTAAACAGTTCAGGTAAAGTTGAATTCATGAATTGAAATCTTGTTAAGTCATCAATTCCCTTTAACATTGGTAAAGATTCACCAATATAGAGCACTCGCACCCCTTCTAGGTTCATAAAATAGATCAAATCCTGAATCACCGTAGTACTTAAACCACGCCTATCTACAGCACCCCTTCCTTGGAAAATAATATACGGTTTATCATCCCAAGAAACCTCAGGAAAATTCTCTAGTTTAAATCCCCAATCTAACTCCTTTTCTATGTAAGGGACTCCCATAAAATCATGATAAATCTTTGTTCTATGTATTTTCTGTAATTTTGGATCTGTATGATCACGCTCTACTACGTAATCCAAGAAAACACCAGGAGTTTCCGGTGTTTTATGTACATCCACAGATTCACAAGAAACCTCTAATTTGGAAAGTAGTTCCACATATTGCCCTCTTGTACGAATATATGGCCTAAACCCATCCCTAACAAAAGCACGGTATACAGGAATTAATAACAGCAAATCACCCAAAGAAAAAGTTCTTTCTAAAAAGAACTCTTGTATAAAATTCTTACGTAGCCAAGCATAAATATCTTTAACTGGTTTTGTGAAATGTAGATAACCTGAACCTGAGGAAATTGTATTGGCGTCAAAAATACCGCCTTCATGAATTCTTATACTGGAATTTGATTCTGAAGATTTAATGATTTGTCCTATCTTAGATGTACTAACCCTTAGGTTAAACGTTTTCTTTATTTCCATTTTATCTCCTTTTTATAAATATTTTGTATTACAGGGAGGGACAAACTGCCCCTCCCTGTCTCCATTATCAACCATACCAACTACCCATAGGCTAGCTAGAGGTAAGTGATACAGACGCTAATCCGTTATTTACGGTACTGGCAGTGTACTCCTCAGGGATAATACCATGGGCATACCGAGTCATGGCACCTTTTAGGAACTGGGTAAAATCATCACCCTGGATGTACTTGGAAGAGGTGAAAAGTGGAATATAAGGAGCGTAGTAACCAACTGCAACATCCCAAGTATTACCCTTCAGCCCCAGAAGGAACTTATTAGCGGTGAAATCAGGATCAACATATACCCGCATCAGTGAACCGGCACTCAAGGTTCCAACATACCGCCGACCAAAGAACCCTTCATTATTAACAATAAGTGGATCGACATTATAAGCCTCTAACTTCTGCAACCGTAGGTAGGCATCAGCATCACAGATAATCCAACCAGCATTCATGTACTTCAACTTGTAAATTTCATTATTTGCTTCAATAATCGCATCTTTAAGAGTTTCATCATAGGCCTTTCTTTCTGCTGTACTAGCATCAGCTACCCGGTATCCATTCATATTCCAATTTACGTTATTAGCAACTCCACCCTCAAGATCAGCAATCAACTGTCCATCAGTTTCCCGTACAATCTCAGTAACCATCTTACCCATTAATTCAGCCTCAAGATTAATATTGTGCTGTGATTTCAGATCTTGTTCCGCTTCAATACTCCATTTTCCCTGGATTTTCTTTGTAACCGCTGTAATCGTTTTTGCCTTGATCTTAAAATTTACTTCTCGGATATCACCACCCTCAGAGCTATTGGCATAGTCGTCATAGCGATATTTGTCTAACCGCTGCCCAGAAGTAGCCCCACCACCACTAGTACCAAACATATGGTCAATGTAATGGATTAACCCAGTAGGTCCATTCATTGGCTGTACAGATACCAGATCCATAGCAATCAACCGGTTATAAATCCTCCGAACCGCTGGCATCAAGCTAGTGGTAAATGTAGTAATATCTGTTTGCAATGTTTCTTCATTTAGTTCTGCCCTATGCAATTTATTGAATTCTAATTGCAAGGTATCGTTTGCCTCTTGTTTAATCCAATTTAGAGTGTTTTGGTAAATATTCTTTCGTAGACCGGGACGGTCAGAACCACTTCTCTCCCGCTCTATTAAACCCTCTACAGCGTCCAACTCTAAATTAGTACGCATCTGTGCTTCTAAAAAACTAAAAACGTTATCCATTTTCTATTCCTTCTCTATTCCTACAACACAGCCCGGCTTTTGAACTCTTCAAAAGTAAGCTTTTTCCGTCCAGGGGCTGCCCCCTGTAAATATTGTTCATATTTTGCCTTCAATCCAGCAGCTTTCTTGGCTGCCTCTGTAAGATCTGGGTTACCAATTCTACCCTTCTCATCTAGCCCAGTACCTATAATCTTGTTCTTCTGTGCCTCTGCAATCGTAGCGGAAATATCGGTAAATACATCCTTAACAGCCTCTGGTACAGCATCAACAGATTTAATCTCAATCTTAACAGTACCATCTTCATTCAGTAACCGCTTTTCCAACATGGTTTTGTAAACCTTAAACTCAGGTTTATCCAATTCCTCAACTACTTTGACCCTTACCCCTTTGGTAATACTTTCAGACACTTCTTTTAGCTCCTTAGCCTCAAGTTTAGCCGTTAGCTCAGCAACTGTAGTAGTTAACCCAGAGACCTCTTTTTTCAATCCTTCAGTTTCCGTGCCTTTCGTATCAACTTCTTTATTTTTTCCTTTATCATTGTCAGTAGATTCAGGAATAACTCCAGGCAAATCAGAAAGCGCATTACAAGCTTTTCGTATGCCTTCAACCAATCCATTATTTGCTTCAGTGATTGCATCAACCTTTGCATCAACCTTTTCCTCCATTTCCTTCATCCAGGAAGCCTTGGCATCTGCAATTTGGGCCTCTACAGTCCCGGACAGCTCCTTTTCCACAGCGGCCCTTAATCCCTTCTTGTACTGTGTAAAAAGATCAGGGTAATCTTTCTCCATTGCGTCAATATTTTCGTAATCCATATTTAAACTCTCCTTATTATCTTCTGAATACCCAACATTTCTGAATTGGGATTCAATAATACTTAATATTCCTGCTCCAGGAACACTTGCGGATAACACAAAATCACCCGGTGTTACCATTTCAAAATCTTCATTCACATCATCAAACGTAACATTTTTTCCATTTATTTTTTCTGTCTTTCTTGTCACTGTACCAAAACCACGGGAACTAAGCCCTATCTTACCATGCCTCATAATAGTCATAGCAATTTTTCCATTTGGAGTTGGTAAGATAGTGGCCTCTCCTATAGCACTTCCATCCTTCTCCATCCAAGCCTTGTGCCAAATATGGCTAACATCAGGCATTTCCGCATCTTCTACTGGGTGGTACGCTGCTCCATACACTTCACCTTCTGCTAAAGCATCTTGAATCCTATCAATTTCCCGTTGCAATAACTCTGTACGGTATCTACGCTTATTCTTGTTAATAATCCCGCCATGTTGGAATTTTAGTCGTACTCTTACACTAGGTTCCTTTGTAACCTCATCAATACTCTCTGCTAGTATCTCAGGCCGAACCATGAAGTACTCACACTTAGCTGATTTTCTCATTAATCCCTCCAACTTCTGATTCCAGAGCCACTAACTTCACAAAACTTTCTGTTGTCACCTTTTCATAGGTTATCTGCTTATCCACCATAACGGAAGAACCATCCAATGATGCTACTCCATACGCTACCGAATATTTTACCTTATAGTATATTGGTTTAGATCCAATCCAGATACAGTAAACAAGCTCCTTAGGTGAGAAATCAACTACATACGACTCCTTACCAAAAGTATCATGAATAAGATCACCCAAAACCTTATTCAAACTAACAAAGGCCTCTGCAATAGTAGAACGTTTACCTATTTCCATACTCTCTCCTTACTTTTTCAATTCTTTAATTAAAAAGGCTGTAGTTGCTCCTATCGCAATTCCAGTCCCAATCTTTCTAACTGAATCCATAAAACTAGCCCTATCCCTCTTAGAAAGGTATTCCTTTAATTCCCTGTTAAAAGCTTCTTGGGCCTTAACAATATCATTTGTATTCTGTATTTCAGAATTCAAATTCCTTATTTCCTGATTTAGAAGATATACATTTGTTTTATATGTACTAATTTCTTCTAAATATATTGGTTCACGTTTAAGTGTGAAATCCTCCCAATCATATAGCTTGGAAGATAACTTTCTAACGGACTCAATAGAAAAAAGGATTCCATCCGTAACTTGCCAAATCTCATCTGTATCCAAGATCCGTTTAAGATCTACTATGAGATGTTCTGGTGGAGCAGTATAGGCTTTTTTCTCTAATTCTTTCTCCCGTTCTTTCCACTCTGCCTTTTCTGCTGCAAAAGTATCAAACTTTTCCCCCAATTCTAATATTTTTGTTTTTATTTCTAGGTTATTTTCATGTAACCTATCAATCTCCAACTGTTTACCAGAGATATTCTCTAAATATACCCTTTCCTTTTCATTCAAAGACTTTCTCAGCTGCTTTGTAACACCTTTTTCATAAGCCATAGAAGCAATTCCTATTAAGATTATTAAAAAAAGTGCAATTGATAACCAGTTCTTTTTAAAGAAGTTAACCATACTTTCCTCCAAATTACTATTTATTTTAAAAAAACTTTCATTTATTTTAACAAATTACTTGACTTTATGTTAAATTAACATTATTATATAAATAAGATGAACAACATAAAAGAAAACAACACAAACAAAAAAGAAATCATGGGTTACCAGATTGAGGTTGTAGAAGATTCTAACATAGCCTACAAACTTCATGGAAAAAGGGGCGGAGTTTTCAGATTAATCAGAAACATTGAAGCCCCTCACACAATGTATGTAATCAATGGAAACGGTAACATCACAGCCCTCAAAGGTAACTACACCTTCACAGATCAGGGTGGAGATTTAAGACCTCATTATGGGGTAATTTTCGTATAAAAGGAGTATCAAAATGACAAAAGAATTTAAAATCCAAATTGATGGGGTTACCTTAACTGGAAATAATG
>Ga0307380_10002326_pt1 | contig 27106 bp, 29 predicted proteins | sample UN3MG_FD_202239 | JGI IMG/M metagenome (GOLD analysis project Ga0307380, IMG submission 202239) | Soil microbial communities from Risofladan, Vaasa, Finland - UN-3 | ecosystem: Environmental > Terrestrial > Soil > Coastal area > Acid sulfate soil | place: Finland: Risofladan, Vaasa | collected... | reverse complement strand
AAAAAAGTCTTTTTTGCTGAAGAGGTTCTTGGCTTTTTAGCTTCTTTAAATGCACGTTTCTTACCACAAGGTATGTATGATTTTCGTATTGTAGAATTTGTCGAATTATGTAAGAAGTTTAATGTTGATATTAATCAAACTAAAGATGTTATGAGTTATATAAATAAAATGGAACATCGTTGCTTGCGTTTAGGATTACTTGATTATAAACTAATTTTATGGGTGAAAAGTAATCACGCCAAAAGTTTGAATTTTGAGCTCTTTGTTAATCCTGAGGATAGTAGAGTAGATACACTAATAAACAATCTCAAATCATTTGCTACATTATCTAAAACAGAATTTAAAGATAGAGTTGTTTTAACATTTCAAGGAATAAGTTATGATAAACATCTAGTAGATTTTATTAAAAGTCAAATTTCCTCCTACAATATAGAATTTATTTTCAATGAGTTTACTCGAAACATTGACTTTCAACGTTGTTTATGTTTAAACAAACTATATGATTATGATAACTTCAGATGGAAATTCTAAAAACAAGACATAAAATTCTGAAAAAGAATATCAATACTTCTGGTTTTTTAGTGCAATACTAATTCCTTTTGTAAAAACTTTTAGTGATAAAGTGGGGAAGAGAATATCATTAGTTCTAATTGCATACATTGGTTTGTTTCTATCAATATTTTAGCGCATAAACAAAAGCAATCATTTGTACCATTGGTGACAAATAGGTTCAGGTATTAATTCATATAAGGGTAGTTCGTTAATATGTTGATGTTAAGCTTTAATGATTTCTATGTATAAAATTTCCATCTAGCTCAAGTAAAAATATATTTTATTTAATAATAATCTAATAAATTAGTAATAAATTCAATCGCAATAAGATGATACAAAATGATAGATCAAGAAGTGTTCATTTCATATTTAGAGAGCAAGTTTCAATATATTTGTGGAGTGCCTTGTTCATATTTCAAAGAAATGTTAAATTATTTAGCTGAACATGAATCTAATATCCAGCTAAAACATATTTTAGCAACACGAGAAGATGAAGTGGTGGGAATAGCTTCAGGTGTTGTATTATCTGGGAAACAAGTTTTAGTCTATATGCAAAATAGTGGTTTAGGTAATATTGGAGATGCTTTAACTTCTCTTGCTCAATTATACAAATTACCTATGTTATTGTTGATTAGTTATAGAGGATTAGAATCAGATAGAAATTTCCCAGAACATTCAATCATGGGAGAAGTCAATGAACCAGTATTAAAAGCTTTTAGAATACCTTATTGGATTTTAACAGAAGATAACTGGGATACCATTATGACAAGAGCTCTTCAGAAAATGGAAGAAATTTCTTCTCCAGTTGTTTTGCTTGTAGATAAAGGAGTGTTAGGTTAATGAAAGGTTTTGAAGTAATTAAAGAAATGAAGAATCTAATCAATGATAATGATATTATAGTCAGTTCAAATGGAAATATTAGTAGGGAAGTTTATCATCTTCTACCAAAGCCACAAGTATATTTACGTGGGTCCATGGGGCTTCCAGTCTCTGTTGGACTTGGATTAGCATTGGCAAACCCTGATAAGAAAATTATAGTTATTACTGGTGATGGTAATTTCCTAATGGGTTTAGGATCATTTGTCACAACAGCTTTTTATAAACCAAAAAACCTCAAAATACTCATACTGGATAACTCGAGTTATTTTACAACTGGTGGACAACAAACAGTATCATCAGCTATTGATTTTTCCAATTTTCTTGAGTCATTTAAAATAGGCTTTACAGCTAGTGAAATTGCTTCTAAAGAGAATATTAGGAAAGATTTAACTGAATTTCTCTCAGCAGAAACCTTTAGCGTATTACACCTTATTACTGAAGTTGGAAAAGAAAATCTAGAAAATATTCCTTGGCATCCAGAAGAAATTTCCAAGAAAATCATAGCTCGAATAATCTAAAAAGACTATATCAGTATAATATTTCACTGGTATGCTAATTTAAAAAATATAACTTATTCACTCTTTGCATAATTTTTATTTTCATGATGACATCGAATTTTGTTAAAAATAATTCTTGGGAAAATTATAGGGAATATTATACAAGCAATTATACAGAGAGATAAATCAAAACGAAATAACCTCCATCTTGTAACGAAAATTTTCTTTTTTTTCTTTCCCATTTTTCACACATATTCTCAATAAAATAATGGTAGTATTTAAGTTTTTTAGATTATTAGCATCAATGATTATATGAAAAAAAGAAATAATGCTTGAATTAGCACTTTTATTCAAGATTAATTCACATTTTTTTTCATTTTTGTTCTTATTCAAATAAACCAAAAAAACTTATAAAGGGGAATAAATATTTGACTCGGGACAATAAAATAAAATTTCTGGAGCGCATTAGATGTCAGAAGAAAAAAAATCAAGAGGTAGACCAAGAAAATATCCAACAAATGCTGCTAGAAAGAAAGCTTACAGGGAAAGAAAAAAAGCTGAAAGATTTGAATTAGAAAAGAAAGTTGCAGAATTAGAGAAGAAGATTAAAGAAGATGATGATGAATCGGTAGATGAAAACATTTCCATTTTTCAAAATATAACGTTCGAAAACATCAAAAAAATGGAAATATCTCAATTAGAAGATTATAAGGATATATTAGCTAGTAAAATTAATCAAGAAATTAATCTTTTTAGCCCTCTTCATAATTTGATTGATGGTATAATGAATGAATTTGATAATTTTGATATTTGTTCAAGTAATAAAAATAAGCAATCAATTACACAAATAACGAAAACTAAATTATTGGATACCATAAACTCTATTCAATTGCTAACTTTGCACCATATCTTTGAAACTGAATTAGGTCAAAGAAAAGAGCAAGATATTACTGACATAGAAATGGATATAATAGAACAAAGGATACTTGCATTAGAAAATGAGTTATCCAGGAAAAAAGAAAATAAATTATTAACACAAATCAAAAAAACATCTAATGATTGATCTAGTATTCATCTGTTCTTATTTAGAAATTCGTAATATTTACGAATAACATTTTTCCTTTTTTCACTTGTATTCTTTTTATCTTCTAATTTGATAATACTATTTCATTTATTATTCCAAAAATACGAAAAATATTTTTCTGATTTAGTAAATCCCAGTTTTAAAGCTAGTTGAGCTGATGGTTCATTATCAGCATCCCAATGGGGAATTAATCCTTTATTTAAACTGTATTCTATTAACTTCGCGCAAGTAATTAATGCTAATCCCTTTCTCTGATATTTGGGATTTGTTTCAATATGAATTTCAAAAGTGTTATCATAAATTGGAGATGCTGCTAATGCTAATGAAGCTATTTTTTTCCCATCTAGAATACAAAAACCAAAATTTCTTTCTATAAAATTATCAATTGAAGGAAAAAGTAAATGGATAATATTTTTTGCTTGGTCTGAAATATTCTTTATATTTTCTTTTGTTAGCTTCTCAATTACAAATCCTTTTGGTAATCTCAGTTGAAGTTCTTTTAAGTAATTGATATCTAGTTTTTCCGAAGAAAATTTAGTGCGGGGATATGTCTGTAACTTGTCTCCCCAAAAATCACTTATTTTTTGGAGCCAATTTTCATCTGGTATGAAAATCAGTTTATTTGGTGGTATTTTTTCAAGTAGTTCTGGTGTTGATAAATCTTCAGAATCACCTGAAAGATAGAAGATTATTTTTTGACCAATAAGCCCAACAGTTGGATTTTCTAAATTATTAACATAAGCTAAACCCATTCTTTCTTTAACTAAACCTTCTATCAGTGCGAAAAGATATTTGTGTGGTTTAAATAAAGGAAGTAAATCCAATCTTTTTTCTAATGGAAATTCAGAAACCAATATTAATCTCTTCTTTATCTTTTATTTCACAAAATATTAAATCATAGATTTTGAGTACGACTTGATTTTGAGCATGACTCAAAAAATATCTATCTATCAATATTAAATTTCTGATTTTCATGCTGAAAACAATATTTTTTATATTTAGAAAAATTAACTATAGAAAAAATTTCTATAATTCTAGAATTGATCCACAACTTGAGCAATAAGTAGAACCCATTTCATTAGCAATTCCACAATTAGGACAATATTTTGTATTTTTAATTGCACTAGTTTGAGAAGTCATTGGCTGTTGAGCTTGTTGTTGATATGTTGTAACAGTAGCTACAGGTTGAGTACTAGATCCACTCCATTCAGTTAATGGTAATCCAAAATTATCAGTAAAACTCCCTGCTAAAATTATTATTAAATCGATAAACCAACCAATATAAAATAATCCATATGTACAAAGATAAAGAACTCCAGATCCTGCTTTTCCAACATAAAATCTGTGTGCTCCAAAAACCCCTAAAAAAAGGCATAATAAAAATGCCACCATTCTACTATATTGTGAAACTCTCGGTTGAGTATAAACAACTTGTGTTACAGTCATATTAATTCCCCTAAAGTTATATTCAAAAATATTGTATAGTATTAGGTTTCTAATACTTTTCGTTTTTTAATTAGAGGGAATTTTCACAAAAAATGATAAAATGATGAAATTTTCCACTTAAAATTTTTATAAAAATGATATTATATTTTAAATCTAGATTAGATATGGAGTATTTTAATTATGGTTAATATTATTGTGCGTTGGCTGTATGCGTTATTTATAGGTTCATGGATATCACTAATTTGGTTTTTAATTGGTTATATATTAACAGCGTTATATTTTACTAAAGGAATTGGTTTGTGGTTTTTAGAACGATTGGGAGTAGTATTTTCTTTATATATAGAAGAAGAAGAAGAAAGAAGACCTTTTACATTTCCCATAAAAATAACTTCAATACTTTGGTTCTATATCTCAGGATGGTGGATTGGGATTGCGGTAATAATAATTAGTATTTTCTTTATCATACCAATTTTTACTTTTAAAACTGCTTGCGAAATGATTCAGAATATTGATCAAGTAGTTATGGCAGATTAGGGATTAATCCTCGTAATAGGAGGCATCACCCCAACCATATTTTCCCCAAAGTTCATGGAAAAGTGTTTTTGCTTCTGCACTGAAAAACTGGTAACCGCATATATCTTGTCCTTCTTCAAACATTCCCCAATGAATATGTGTTCCGCTACCGTGATAAAGTAATTCTCCTAGAACCTCTCCTTTAAAGATAATTTGTCCTTCTTCAACATTTATTGCATTAGCTTGAAAGTTAGCAAATGTTTCATTTAAAGCCCACGATTCAAAAGCAATATCAAATTCAAATTTCTTATCATATTCGAGAAAGACATTTGTTTGCCAATGACCGCCAGCATCATTATAAAAGGTATTAATGTCTTTTACAACTAAATCACACCAGGCAATAATATCAACTGAAGTATTACATCCAAAATCAATCCCATTGTGATGTTCCCCGTCCTGTTCACCATAACCCCAAATTATATCAATTACATCTGTATTAGCTACTGGAAAATCTAATAAAGGTGTTTCCTTTAATTTTGGCTCTGTCAATTTTTGGTAAAGAGCGAACCCACCTAAACTTCCAGCTATTACTATTATTGGGATAAAGATTCCTAGAAGAATTTTAGCTTTTCGATCCATATCTCTCTATATTTTACTTTCAAATATTAAGTTTATTCAATTTATTTTTTTGAATCATTGTTTTATTGTTTGAAATTATTGTATAAAAAACAAATAATTGACTAATATTTTGTTCCAAAAAATTTATATTCTAAACGAAAATTATCTCTTTAGAGCTTTTTGCTCTAGAGGGTTAGTATAACTAACTATAGAGTGGGATTCTTATGAAATCGAAAAAAATTATTAGTAGTTTTATTATCTTAACTTTTTTCATAATGGGAATGGTGACGATAGTTCAAGTAAATGCATCACCAGAAGCTGAAGTAAAAACTTCTGACCCTTGTGTTTTGGTGAAAGCACCAATTGTATTTACTGGTTCTGTAAGTCAAGGATCTAATAGTATTCAACATTCATTTACTGTTTCATCAGCAGCTACTAAAATAGAAGCTGAGCTTTCATTCAGCAGTTCTTATGACTTCGACTTTAGCATGTGGGACAATCTGAATCGTAGAACTGGTGGTTGGACAGCAAGTGATCATTCAGTTAGAGAAAATATACCAAATAGTGATTACTCAGGTTATTCTGCAAATCCTGAGTGGATAGACGTTGACCCCCCTTCAACTTCCGGCACATGGAAAGTTGGGTGTTATTCATTTAGAGGTTCTGGAACCTATACAATAACAGTGACAATTACTGTTGGAACAGCAGATACAACTCCTCCCTCAGTTAGTATAACCTCTCCATCAAATGGAGCCACAGTTAGTGGTACAATCTCTATTGTTGCTTCAGCATCTGATAATGTTGGTGTAACCAAAGTAGCTTGTAATGTAGATGGAGGAACATGGAATGATGATACTTCATCACCTTATTCCTGGACTTGGGACACTACAGGTTATACTGATGGAAGCACTCATACCATCAATTGCCGTGCATATGATGTTGCTGGCAACTATGCAGATGATTCTATTTCTGTTACAATAGACAATAGTGGACCAGGAGATAATGAAATTACTTCTGGTGTTCCTGTCACAGGTACTTTAAGCAGTGTTGGGCAAACGGAAATGTGGTACATTGATGTTGCAGTTAATGCAGAATCTATGGAATCGATATTAACTTGTGGCAGTGCGGATTTCGACCTTTATGGCAGATTAGGTGCTGAACCAACAACTAGTACATATGACTGGAGAGGATACACCTATGGAGGTGAAGAAGTCACCTATTATAATCCAGGTGCTGGTCGCTGGTATATCATGGTTCGTGATTATAGTGGAAGTGGAAATTATCAATTAACTGTTACAATAACCTATAGTGGTCCTGATACTACTCCTCCTGTAGTCTCAATTAATAGTCCAAGTAATGGTGCAACAGTATCTACAGCTAATGTTGCTGTTTATTGGTCTGGATCTGACGCTGATAGTGGCATTAATTATTACGAGGTACGAATTGATTCTGGTTCTTGGATAAATAAAGGAACAGGTACAAGTCATACTTTTAATGGATTAGCTGATGGCAGTCATTCAGCTGAAGTTCGTGCTTGGGATAATGCTGGTAATAGCAACACTGACAGTGTAACTTTCACTGTTGACACCTCTGGTGGTAATGAAGTAACAAAATATGCAGTCATTGTCGGCATTTCAGATTATAAAGCAATCAACGATCTCTCTTATTGTGATGAAGATGCTACTGATTGGTATAATCACCTAACAAGTTCTCAAATGGATTATGATCACATTTGGGTTTATGGTGATGGGCACACTTCTAATTATCCACAATGGGATGGATATGCAACTGAATACAATATTAAGCAAGCTTTAATCAATATGGTTAATTTAGCAGATGATAATGATATTATTGCTTTCATGACTTCTGGTCATGGCGATGGCAATGGTGTTGGTTCATCCTATATTTGCGCTTGGGATTGTGGTTCTGGAGAAAGTGGTGAAAATGGAGATTTCTATGATACTGAACTCGCAGCAATACTTGATGATGCAATTGCTGACAGAATTTTTGTTTTCATTGATCACTGTTATTCTGGTGGTTTTGGTCCAGAATTAATGGCAATGCCAAATAGCAACAATGTCTACCTTACTACCACTTGTACAGACGATGGTTATGGCTACGATGATCCGTCACATAATAATGGTGCTTGGACATATTACTTCTTAGAATATACTTGGATCAATCATTTTGGTGGTAGTGCCTCTGTATCTATGGAATCTATTTTTGATTACGCTCATGCAGCATATCCTTATGGTGGTGGTGACGAACCAGAAGAATATGATGGAAGTACAGCAACATCTTTCTATTTGGCCTAAAAAGTGAAGAATCATTCTTCCTTTTTTCTTTTTTTTTTCCTGTTCTTATAGAAATAAATTATAATTATTACTAGTATTGTTTTTTGGTGAATTTAATGAATGAAGCTAGAACTTATTGGTTTATACGAAACACAAAACCAGTTCCAGATAATAGAATATTTGAGAATTTAACGCGAGTGATATTTCAAGGAGGTTTAACTTGGGAATTAATGCAAAAAAGATGGCCTAATTTCCAGAAAGCATTTGCTGATTTCTCTATAGATGAAGTAGCTAATTTTACAGATGATGATTTAAGTAGATTATTAGAAGATGAAGGGATTATTCGCAACTCACAGAAAATTGAAGCAACTCTATATAATGCTCAAGAATTTAAAGCAATTATAGATGAATTTGGTTCTTTCAGCAATTTTCTTGAATCACTTGATAAATCCGAAAATTATTCAAAAGTAATTAAAGAGTTAATTAAAAGATTTAAACGATTGGGCAAAAAATCATCTTATATCTTTCTTTATAGCATAGGAGAAAATATAAAATGGGATCTGCCTGAAAAATAATCTTTTGATTTTTGGATTAACTTTTTTGTCAGTTTTGCAGAGAAAGTTATCTTTTTTAATCTAACTACTAAAATTAATTTATGAAGCAAAAAAAGTTATTTTTCTCAATATTTCTTATTACTATCTTCTTATTATCACTAAGTAATATTGGATTTGCTATGGCTGGTTACCAAACAGATCCTACTGGTGATGCTGATGGTATTAATGCTTGTGATATTACTCGTGTAGATGTAGAAGTTACTTATAATGCCCATCCTGTTGATGATGAAATTATACTAAAAATCACTTTAGCAGAAGCTCCTCTTATGGATGAAAATCACACTGTTAGATATGATTACAATTTTCTTGTAGATACAAGTTTATCAAGTCAACCAGATACAACCACATGGAGTTCAGACGTTTTTGAATATCGTGCTCATCTAGATTGTCGTTGGGTTAGCGATGAATGGCTAAATACATCCTATATAACAGCTTATCGTTATTATTTAACATATGATGGTAGCGCTAAAGTCGAGGGTAATTTTTACTGGAATCCTAATACTGATGCTTGGCAAGATACAGTACCAGATATTGAAGTAGGTGAAGTAATTGGTAACACTATTGTTTGGGATGTAACCAGTGCTATATTTAGAGAACAAGCTATTGGAACCGGTTACGTTGTTCAAGGAGTAGCGAATGCTGCATATGGTTTAATAGTCAAGGATTTTGGACCAAATTCTGGTTGGTGCGATGAATTTGATAATATGTGTGTAGCTCCAACATCAAATACCTCAACAAGTTCATTACCAAACATTGGACTAATATTTAGTATCGTGTTCCTTGGTTTTATAGTTGCAAGTGTAAATATCATCCATAAAAAGAAATAAACCAACTTTAATACATCGCAGTAAATTCTGCGATCGTTTTTTTAATTTTAATCTTTATAATCCTTTTAGCAAAATATTAAAAAAAATTTTTCGTTTTTAATGCAATTTTTTTCAATATCTTTAGCAAATTTGCAGAGAAAGTTATATTTTTAACTTTCAGAAATTAAACTATATTCTAACAATAATTGGAGTTATTTATATCATACGAAGAGTGATTTTATGAAAAAAAATAGGATTATTTCTTTTACATTATTTTTCTTAATAATTATTTCACTTTCAAGTATTACTTTTACTTTTGCTGGATGGAGAAATGATACTGTTGGAGATGCTGATGCACCAATGGTTGATATAATCAAACTTGAAGTGACTGAAGATTTACTAAAGATTACTTTGAATGGTCAAATCAATCTTTCTGAAGCACCAGGTATCGCTATAACCTATAATATTTGGGTTGATACCAGCGCGGGTGCTTATGATCCCGATACTGAAACTTGGGATCCTGAACATACCTTATATGAGTACGTTGCTCATTTTGATTATATGAAATTTGGTGGAGAATGGTTCAATCATTCATATATTTGGGCTTTTCGATATTACTTAGACTCAAGTGCAGGTACAAAGCACGAAGGTCAATGGTGGTGGGATAAAGCACAAAATAAGTGGGTTGATAGTGATCCTCAACAAAAGATTGCTATTGTAAGTGGTAATACAATAAGTTTTGATATTACTGATGCAATTTTTCGCGAAGAACCTTTAGGCACTGGTGTAGTTGTTCAAGCAGTAGCTAATAGTGGTTTTGGAATTGTAGATGATATAGCACCTAACACGGGAGCGGGATGGGTAGATGAATTTGATAATTTGTGTGGTGATGGACCTGGAACAGGAACAACCTCAAACTCTCTTCCAAACATTAGTTTCGTTTTTAGCTTTGTTTTCTTAGGATTTATCATTGCTGGCTTGAAAATCACTAGAAAGAAAAAATAGTAATAAAATTTTAATCGCAGAAACCTGCGATATATTTACCTTTTTTTTATTATTTACAAGTTAGAAAAGTAAAGTTTTTTCTTTTTTTCCTAAATGAACTTAGCTTTTATTTATGAATAATCTCAAAACTTTTTTGGAAAACTTAAAGTTAATTAAAAAAAAAAGATTTTGAAATTCAGAATAAATCTGAATTTCTATTGTGTTTATTTTCTTCGTCTTATGATTATTGCTATAGCAAATAGTGAACCAACAGCTAGAACTGCACCAAGAATACCAAATCCTGGGAAGGAGAAAGTACCGCCACCAAGTTCATAGTTTGGTAGGTTATAACCTTCTAATTCAGTCTTTTGGTGGTATTCAAGAGATAGAGCAGTGCTATTTGAAGTTCCTGTCAGAGTTCCTTCTAGTTGCATACCATTCATGACTCCAGTGAGCTTTTGATAAGAAAATTGGAAGTGGTGATCTACCTCATAATCTACAAAGAGTATTGAGCTTCCATCGGTAACATTTCCATTGTAATTACCTGTAATTCGCATTTCAAAGATAAATTCAGAAACGCTATCACTATATTCAGCAGCTATCGTCATGTTTGATGCTTGAGATACAATTAAGGAAGTACCAGTTTGTAATTCATTTGCTATATTAGCAAAACCAGTCCATGTTGCTGGATCCACTTCTACAAATGGTAGCATAAATAGCATTGGGGTTTCTTCTGCTTCTGTTTGATTGAATGATGTTTCATTAACGAAACCACCAATAAATAGCATTGGATAGAACATCATGAATATAGAACTAAGCACAAACCCAAATGTACTACTTGAACCATTTTCAGCATAAGAACCAGCTTGTACTTCATAAATTGTTGTGTTGAAAAATGTATCATCAAATTCTAATACTTCAACTACAACAGAGGTTCCTACAGCAAAATCATGTCCATCGACAGCATATCCTGTAACTGAAGCTGATTTTGAACCAATTGAAATAGACAGCTCAGAAGTTACACAATCATAAGTGAAAGTATCACCAATATCTACACCAAAATTAGCACCAACAATCATTGGAGATATTAGAATCCCAATTAGTGCTAATGGTAATATAAATTTTAAGCATTTCATTTTATTATTTCACCCTCATAATTGAAAGTTACTATACAAAACTCTAGCTTTTGGAATAAAAGGATATCCTTTTAGGAAATAGTTTACCACATTTTTATTTCTAAAAACAATAATATATAATAAAAACATTAATTCTGTTGATGAAATATGACAAAAATGGCTTTTGTTAAAAAACCAACAAAAGAAGAACTAAAAAAACTTGATATTGATTCTTGGGGGATTTGGGAAAAAGAAGCGAGCGAATTTCCTTGGGAATATCATGACAAAGAGATTTTCTATGTTTATGAAGGTAAAGCTACTGTTAATTTAGAGAATGGACAAGTAGTTGAATTTAGCAAAGGAGACCTTGTTGAATTTGCTAAAGGTGTAAAATGCACTTGGATCATTCATGAAGACATTAAAAAAGCTTACAAATTTGGCGACTAAAACTTAGAAAATAAATAAAATGAAACAAAAAGTTTTTCCTTTATTATTTTTCTAGGAAGTAATAGCAGTTCACAAGTATAATGAGATGAAAACATGACTAAAGCAATACTTGAAACTAATAAAGGAGTTATTGAACTCCAATTATTTGATGAAGAAACTCCCAATACAGTGAAAAATTTTGTGAGTTTAATCGAAAAAGGATTTTATAATGGATTAACATTTCATCGAGTTATTGATGAATTTGTCATTCAAGGTGGTTGTCCACATGGTACTGGCACTGGTGGTCCTGGATATAAAATACCTTGTGAAGTAGATGCTCCAAAACAAGAACATAAAGTTGGAGCATTAAGTATGGCACATGCTGGACGAAATACCGGTGGTTCACAGTTTTTCATTGTACTAAATGAAGCAAACACTCGTCATCTTAATAGAAATCACACTGTTTTTGGTGAAACAATTAAAGGCATTGATGTTATGAAAAATATCAAAGTAGGCGATAAAATACTCAAAGCTACTGTTGAAGATGTCAGTGAAAAAATTAAAAATATGACTTTGAAGAAGATGTAGTTTAATTAATTAACAATTTAGGAAGGAAAATCCTTCCTCAGGTTTCTTTTTTCGGTTTTCTAGTAAAAGGTGTTATTTCGGTATCCCAATCCATTTCTTTTCTGCAAACTGGGCAAAAACCTGTTACTTTTACTGCTTCTTTCATATGACTCAAGTGTCCTTTTGAACCGCAGAAGACACACACTCCTACAACATCATCAAAATCAATATTCAATTTACAGACTGGACAATGAGCTATTTCTTTATTACAAGAAGGACAAATTATTGCATTTAACTCTAGAGGCGTACCACAGTAAAAACAAGTCTGTGATAATTCTACATCATAACTTTCATCTTCTTCTATCTGAATTATTTCACTTGGTGATTCTCGAACAACGTTGAAAATTCCAGTAAAAGGATTAAATGATCCAGATACTTTCTCTTCTTTAAGTAATTGAACTAAAACTTTCTCTGCTAATTGATGAGTACAATTGTAGCGATCTACTAAATCTTTTATTTGCAACTTTTCACCTTCTTTCATAACTGAAATCAGACTTGGTAATTCTTCTAACATCTTTTTCTCAAGTTGTTCATTTTGTTTTAGTTCCTCAGGAGCTAAAATTTTACCAATTGATTTACTCCACATATCTCCCACCATTTGTTTCACACCACCAGATTTTATTGCTTCTTTTGCTTTTGCGAAGAAACCAGGCTCTTCAACTTCAAGCAATTTTTCCACAGACCAAATCTGTAAATCGCCATCTTGTGAAAGTGTAATTAGTGAGTCTCCTTTTGGAGTGAATAAAAGATCTGAAATTGCTGTTTCATGATGTTTAATTGTTTTTTTCAATTGATTTTCTTCTAAATTATATAATCTAATTAATTGATCCTTTGCTCCCCATGAAATTAATTTGCCATTTGGATGGATAGCAATTGATGAAAGCGCTTCTTTAATAGAGGTTATTTGTTTCAATTCTTTTCGTTGGCCAACATCCCACAATTTTAAAATTCCATCACTTGAACAACTAAATAATCGTTTGCCATCTATTGAAAAAGCCATATCAAAAACAGGACCAAAATGACCTTTCAATTCCGCTATTTTCTCACCTTTATCAAAATTCCAAAATAAAATCGTGTGATCCCAAGAAGAAGATGCTAGCAAATCATCACTTGGTGAGAACATTAATTTCGATATTGAATCCTTATGTCCCTTAAGATCTCTTATCTTTTTCCAATCCTTTTTAATATCCCATAATTTTATCCTTTTATCAGTTGATCCAGAAGCTAAAATTGTCCCCATACTATTTACTGCAGCACAAGTCACAGATCCCCAGTGACCTCTTAATATTTTTAATAAATCTCCTTTAAAAGCATCCCAAACAATTAATCTTCTATCAGCTGAACCAGAAATCAGATTTTTACCATCAGGAGTAAAAACTAAACTATTAATTTTATCTTTATGACCTTCTAAAGTCATTACAATTTTTGAAGTAGTAATATTCCATAATCTAATTACACCAGACTGATAACCGGAAACCACAATAGTACTATCAGGAGATATAGTTATTGCCGTACAAATATCTGTAGATTGTGAATTAATTTCTTCTGTCAAATTATCACACAACTTATTTTTTTTCTAAAAAATTATTCAATAACAAGTAGTATAAGGGTTTCCAAATGGAACAAAAACCTTCTTCTATATGTGGTATTTTTAAAGGTCATTTTAGACTATTTTACGGATTATCATCTATACTAAATAATCCACCACCTCTTGGAGCGAGAGAAAATAATTCCCAAGAACAGGTGAATGTCATGATAACAAGACCATCATCAGATGATTTCAAGATTTTTAATGAAGAATTTCGTTTCAGGGATATGGAGTTTGATGATTTACTTGCTTCATTTAGAGGAGTATTAAACCATCCAGGTGATGCTATTGCTCGAGTGATTTTAATAGGACCGCCTGGTTCAGGCAAGAGTTTCATTTTAGATAATTTTCAGAATAAAATAACAAATGGTCAAATACTCAATACTGATAATGGTATTCGATTAAATTGTGTAACGGTTGATTGTAATCGACATGAATCATCAAAATCAGTTGTTTTTGAGATAATTCAAAAAATAGATCCTTATTTTAGAGCTATTCTTGCTGAATGTCAAACAGCTGAGTTACAATATATTCTTGCAGATATTCTTAATGAGAGAGAAGAAGCGTTAATTATTATATTTGACAATATTGATACACTTGTAGAGAAAGAACCAGAAGAAGTAAATTCTTTAATTTATGGTTTTCAGAGATTCTCTGAAGGAAAGACCAAGGATGAACCAAATCTTTTCTCACAAATATTAGTAGCCCATGATATAGATTTCTTACAAGAATTGGATGAGAGTGTCTTTAGAAGAGTTGTAACAGATGTTATTCCTTTTGAACCTTACAGCGCTGAACAAACTCATCAACTGCTTACCGAATATATTAAGAAAAACATTAGAAAGAAAATCGTTAATGAAACAATTTGGTTTATCGCAATGATATCTCAAGGGAATATGCAGCTAGCTATTGAACTACTTGATAGAGCAAGTGTTTATGCTCAACAAAATCATCAAATTACAATTATACCAGAACATGTTCGAGCAGCAAATACTAAACTAACAGATTTTCGTGTAACAAATCAGATGATTGAAGAACTCCCTTATGGTGAAAAATTACTTTTAATGACAATTGCTAGAAGATTTCAAAGTAATTCTAGAGCTTTTATTAATTTTCTAGATTTACCTGGTTTATTTTTCAGTATATGTGAAGAATATGACACACTTCAAACTGCTAAATATTTTTCAGATATATTAACAAATCTCGAAAACATGGCTTTAATTGGAATACACAATATTGAACGCGATGTTATTGTTACATTATCAGATATTTCTGCAGTAGAGCTTAGCACTAGACTTGAAAAAGAATTCAAGAAAAAACGTAGAAATCAACCATATTTCACTTGATCATTCCATTCTTTATTATCAAAATTAATGGTTTTCCCTTCTTTCGATAAGATGGGAAATGGTTTAAAAATAACCATACTAATCTTTTGTTAGATTAAAATGGAAGAATATGATATAATAGCAATTGGTGGTGGTCCTGCAGGTTTAACTGTAGGTACCTATGGTGGACGTTTTGGTTTAAAGACTTTAATTCTGGAAAAACAGATTGTAGGTGGAGCTATGGCTATTTCTCCACTAATCGAGAACTATCCCGGAATGGAACCAATTACAGGAGTAGATTTAACTGAGAGATTCAAAAAACAAGCGTTATTTTTCGGAGCAGAAATTAAAGAGCTTGTAAATGTAATCAAATTAGATACAAAACAGAAAATCATCGAAACTAATACAGGAGAAAAATTTAAAGCAAAATCAATTGTTTTTACCACTGGGAGTAAACACAAAAAATTAGAAGTACCTGGTGAAGAAAAATATACTGGTAGAGGGGTGTCCTGGTGTGCAACTTGTGATGGAGCATTCTTCAAAAATCGTAAAGTAGTTGTTGTCGGAGGAGGAAACTCAGCTGCAATCGAGGCTTTACATCTTTCAAAGTTAGCAGGAGAACTTCACATTGTTCATCGTAGAGATCGTCTCAGAGCTGAAAAAGCTTACATTGACCAGATTAATGAAGCTGGAATACAATTTTATTGGGATTCAATTGTAAAAGAGATTATAGGAGATGGAAAAAAGGTAACAGGATTAAAACTATCCAATGTAAAAACAGATGAAGACTATGAAGTACCAGTTAATGGTGTTTTCATTTCTATTGGTTATACTCCTAACAATGAACTTGCAGCTACAGCTAATTTAGAAGTCAATCAATATGGTTACATTCGTGTTGATAAGAAAATGCAAACGAATATCGAAGGTATTTATGCTGCTGGTGATATTACTGGCGGTCAAAAACAGCTTACAGTTTCAGTAGGTCAAGCTACTACAGCTACAATGAATGCTTTCTTATTCATTCATGGTGGTACGTGGTATTAGTTACTACTAATGCTACTCTTTTTTTCTTTTAATCAAAAGATTTTATATCTCTATATTTTCTGCTTTATTTATCTGCAAATTTATTGTGTGGTATCATCCTTATGAAGTTATTAATCTCTCCAAAATCTGTTGAAGAAGCACAAGAGTGTGTAAAAGGTCAAGCTGAAATAATTGATGTCAAAAATCCTGTTGAAGGGTCATTAGGAGCAAACTTTCCTTGGATAATCCGAGATATTAGAAAAATAGTACCAACATCTATACCTATAAGTGCTACTTTAGGAGATGTTAATTTTAAACCTGGTTCAGTAGCTCTAGCAGCTCTTGGTGCAGCTCATGCAGGAGCGTCTTTTGTTAAAGTTGGTTTATTTGATTTTAAAAATAAGCAACAAGCAATTGAAGTGATGCGAGCTGTTAAACAAACAATGCTAGAATATGAACTTAATGTTCAAGTAGTTGCAGCAGGTTATGCAGAGGGAGAAGAAATAGGATCACTAAATCCACTTTCCATACCTGAAATTGGCAAAACAGCAAAATGTGATTTAGTGATGATTGACACTTACAATAAAACTTCTGGAAAAACGATTTTTGATTATTTGAGTATTTCTTCTCTAAAAAATTTTATCTCTGATGCTAGGAAAAATTCTATGAAAGTTGCTTTAGGTGGTTCAATAAAAATTTCCCATCTTACAGTTTTGAAAGAGTTACAACCAGATATCATTGGTATAAGAGGAGCAGTATGTGAATTTGGAGATAGAATAGATGGTGCAATTAAGGCTGAATTGATTCAAAATTTCATTAAAGAAATGGGCAAGTAGGGAAAAGAATTTTTCCCATTTGAATAAAATAGAGAGCTTATTTCTTAGACAGAAAATGCTTTTCTAAAATACCTCTTGCTTGTCCTAATTCATTGTCTGTTAAATCAGGTCTTTTTCCTATTTCATCTTTCGAGAGCTTTCTGATGCCACCAGAACCTCCTAGAAACATTCCTTCTGAATAAACTCCATGAATGATCTGTGGCGGTAATTTTCCTATTGGAACAACATCACCTTTCTTTAATTCAGCAATATTAGTTAAGACATTATATCGAGCAATTCCATCTGCTACTAAGCACTTCCAATTATTTCCTTCTACTTTCTCTATTGATTGGATTTCACCACAAGTGATATCTATTGTTTTTGCAAAATCATTTGTAAATCCTTTTGACAAACGTTCCCTCATTGTATAGAAGAAATATTTAATAAAAGAAAGAGTACCAGCTGTTAATCTTCCATCTATTCCTCTTGAATTGAGCATCTCTTCCCATTTTTCAGGAAATGAATCGAAAATTTCCTTCATATAAATCTCAATTGATCTTAATTCCTTTGAAAGCAAGATTTGTTCAAGAGGCTTGTAGCTCCATTTGAGAGCCATTAATTTACTATTTATCTCAGAAAGTCTAGTCAAAATTTTTTGACGATTCATTGTCAATGGTATTTTTCTACTTTGCACCATTTGTGTAAAATATTTCACAATTCCTTCTGCAAGAACTATCCTCGCGTCTGAATCTATTCCCGACATCTACAATACTTCCAATATTTTATTTATTAATAGTCATTATTATTTTTGAATTTGTTTCTTATTTTTTACCTTCAGATTTAAAATCACCTATTGGAATACTTTCGGTCTACCCTCTAATTACCACTTTTTAATCTAATTTCTATGTTCTAAATTTAGAAATATTTCAGAAACCTAAAGCGGCACAAAGAAAATGAAAAATAGAGTAAAAATAGTTATTATTATGAATGTTCTCTTTCTTTCTCCTATAAACGAAAGAATCTTATTGTAATTAGGTCTTTGATTTATTTCAGGAGAAGAATGTAGTATGTCAAAAAAAGAAGAAAAAACTGATAAGAAGAAAACCACAAAAATGATAGATGACGATGATAATCAAACTCCTCTTGAGGATTTAGTAGAGGATGCATATCAAAGTATTCTTGAAGAAAGTGATGAAGATATCAAAGTAATTTCTAAAACTAAATCTTCCAAAAAAGAAGAAGAAAAGGAAGATACGAAAGATAAGAAGACAAGTAAAAGTAAGAAGAAATCCGAGGATTCAGAAGAAGCTAAAAAACCAATAATAGATATTGGCGAAGCTGTTGATATTATTGCTCGAGATGAAGCATTGGAAATTCCCGTTACTGATCTCCCAGGAGTTGGACCTGCAACATCTCATAAACTCAAAGAATCAGGTTTAACAACTATTAGGTCAATTGCTCTCTCGAGTGTTTCAGATTTAGTAAATAATGCAGATATTGGTGAGAAAACAGCTCAAAAACTCATCAAAATGTGTCAAGAACAAGTTGGTTTAACTTTTGCTACTGCAGATACTCTCTATACCGAGAGAATGCAATTGGATAAAATCTCTACTGGTTCTGAGAATTTAGATGAACTTTTTGGTGGAGGAATAGAAACTGGAAGTATAACTGAATTTTATGGTGAATTCAGAACTGGTAAAACACAAATAGCACATCAATTATGTGTTATGGTTCAGCTTCCAAGAGAACAAGGTGGATTAGGAGCAAAAGCAGCTTATATTGATACTGAAGGAACTTTTAGACCTGAAAGAATAGTCGAGATTGCTGAAAGATTTGGTTTAGATCCAAAAGAGGCTTTATTGAATATTACAGTAGGTAGAGCTTACACATCCGATCATCAAATTAATCTCGCAAGAGATATTGGAGCTATCGCTCGTGAGAAAAACATCCGGTTGGTCATAGTTGATTCATTAACTTCACACTTTAGAGCAGAATATATCGGTAGAGGTACACTTGCATCTAGACAACAGAATCTCAATCAGCATATCCATTTCTTATTAAAATTAGCTGAAATGCACCATGTTGCAGTGGTAGTTACAAATCAAGTTATGGCTCGACCAGATTTCTTCTTTGGTGATCCTACTGCTCCAGTTGGAGGACATATTGTTGCACATTCATGCACCATTAGGGTCTATCTTCGTAAATCAAAACAAACAAAAAGAGTGGCTCGAGTTGTTGATTCCCCAAATTTACCAGAAGTAGAAGCAATTTTTGAAATTCTTGCTGATGGGATCCACGATGGGTAATTAACTTGTAGAAAGATTTATTCCTTCATTTTTCTATTTATTAGAAATCAATTATTTTCCACTTTTCTTGATGATAATCATACAAATCCTGTAGAGGAACATATTTTGATTTCAGTAATTTAATAGTGTAAAATGAAACTGGAATTCCTTCCTGTTCAAGTATTTCCTGGATAACCTTTCGAATAGGATGGGTATGAGAAACACCTGGTATTTGAAAGACATATCGATCATAAAGATTGATTTGCCCAAGAAAGCTAAAAACCTGCAATTTCTTTATGATTTCATTTATTTCCTCTTGCGATTTATTTTCTACAGTAGGTATTTCAAAAATTAATACTTCTTGACCACGAACAGTAATATTTCTCATATAAAGTGAGAATGATAACAAATCCTTCTTCTTTGCTCTGAATTCATTTTGATAGAGCAAATCAGTTTGTGCTTTTACGTCTGTATGTGAAATATTATTTTCCTTGTAGAATTTTTCAAATTCATTTATTCTTACTGCATATCTTGCTTGCAAAAGGTATTTTCCAATAATTATAGAGAGAAAATAAAGCATATTATAATCGAGTTTAATTGGTTTATCTTTCGTTGGTATTGTTGAACTTCTCTTCTGATGGTAAAAACAATACTTTCTTAGATATTCATCATCTGATGAAATTAATCTCTTGAATGTCTCCACAGTTGGATTATATGGGAAATTTGTTATTGAATAATATTGGAATTTTTCTCTTATTAATTGAATACAATAATCAGTTATTAATTTCTTATTTTTCATTTTTCTAAGTTTTTCACGAAGTTGTTCACCTATAATATGTGGGCAAACAAATGCTGGGGAATATAACTTTACTGAATTATCATCAAATCCTTGAAATAAAGTATTCAAATATGGAATTTCTGTTAACATCTGAATAAGTTTTTGATTGATATCTTTGTTTATTGTAATCGTAAAAAAATAATTGTGAAGATTTAATTCCTCATATTTAATATTTGAAATCCAATAAGTTGAATAGCTTTCATTTAGAGCTTTAAATCGCTTTGTGATTGTTTTTTGGGAAACTTTATATTTTTTAGCAATCAGAGAGGTAGTGCTTTTTTCATAACCTAGCTTCAGCAAAGTCTCAATTAAATCTATCAATTTTAAATTTGTATAAATCGGAGAAATTACTACTTCTACAGAAATTGTTTTTTTAATTACCCAATCGGAAAAAAGTTTTACTTTATCGCTCTTTGATAATGCTTTATTTCCATAAATTGATTGGAATTCATCCAATGTATCAATAAAAGGGATATTTTTTTTCATTAATAGAACTAGTAACTTATCCCAATAAGCATAACTAATTGATGCTATTTCTTCAGAATAAATTTTAGATCTAATTGCTGAAAGCATTGGATTATCCAAGGTAGTGATATCCATCAGCTCTACCAACAACAAAATTGATATAATGTTAATTATTGCTTCATCTTCTTCTTTAATCTCACCATCAAAAAAATGTAATATACTTTCTTTCAAAATAAAAAAAGAAAGTAAATAACTTCTTGTTTTTAATTGTAAATCTAAAATCCAATTTGCTAATATAATCTTTTCATTTGAACGCTGAATACCAAAATTTACTCCTAAATTTTCACGTAACTTTTCAAAAGTAATTTCTTTTGCTTGTAATATTGGTTTTTTATTAAAATAATTGGATAAACAATTGATAGTTTCTTTTAGAATTAATATTAGCTGATTTTCAATTGATAGCTTATCATTTATTTCGATATTTTCAATTAATTCTATATTCTTCAATATAATTTCTTGAAGTGAATTCTTCATTGACGGATCAGCTTAATTAAATCTATATTATTAGACAAATATCATTAATTATTATGAAATTAATACCTTTTTTATTTAAATAATCATCTATAGATTGTTCCTAATTCCTAGACAAAAAAAAGTATTAATATTTTATTTTTATCTAAATGCGATTTATTCTATTAAAAATCATAAGAATTGACTTTTTTATTTCTAGAATTGAAAAAAAAATTACCCTAATATTATTTATTCTATATTTTTACTATTTTCATAGTGTAATCGCTCAAACAGAAAACACTAAACAATAATCATCAGAAAAATAATGATCTGAAGTATTGTTAATTAAATCAATAATTAATATAAACCCGAGGAATTCGAAAATGAAAAAAATCAACCCAAAAATAACAGGTTTAGTAATTTTGCTGCTAAGTACATTACTAGCAGGTAGTTTCGCTGTCCAGGATGGATACGGGGATCCAACTGTTGCACCAAATCCCCCTGATGACACTGGCAATTAATAGTTGGACAATTAAAAGTGGGTCGATTACGAAATTTGAGAGGGTAATAAAAGAGGAGGATTCTTGAAAGGAAATCTTCCTCAAATATTATCTTTACTAAAAAAATTAGAATGATACTTTAAATTAAAGGAAAAGATTAAAAAAATGAGTAAAATACTACTTGTTGAAGATGATTCTCAAACCAGGCATTTACTAAAAGAAGTTTTTACCAGAAAAGGTTATGAGATAATTGAAGCAGTTGATGGAGAAGATGCGATCAACATTTTTAAAAAATTACAAGAAAAACCAGACATTATAATTTTAGATTTTCGTTTACCAAAACTCAATGGATTAGAAGTTTCAAAAGAAATCCTTGCTATAAATCCATTATCAAAAATTCTTATTGTAACTGGTGATCCTAAAATAAATCATACTGAACTTCTAAATTATGGTATTAGGTTTAAGCGAAAACCCGTTGAAATGTTTGAATTATTAAAAGAGATATATAAAATTACAAAAAAATAATGAAAAAAAAAATCTCAAATTTTAGTAATATTTCCATTTTTGTTCATCAAAATCATATAAATCATGTAATGGGACAAAACGAGATTTCAATAATCTTATAGAATATAATTTTGAATTTATTCCAGCATTTTTAATTACTTTTCTAATCAAATCACTTACAAGATGTTTTTCAGAAATTCCAGGTAGAGTTAAAATATAACGATCATAAAGATTAATTCGACCAATAAATGAAAAAATACGCAATTTTTCTATAATGGATTCGATTTTTTCTTCATTACTATCCTCATCCATTAATAATTCAATTATTAAAATATCAGATCCTCTACGGCTAAAATTTTTCATAAAAAGAGAATAATCTAATAAACCTCTTTTTCTTGCTCGTATTTCAATTTGATTGAGAAAATCATATTGTGCTACAACATCTGATATTGAAATATCATTTTTTTCAAATAAAGGAGGCAATTCATTCACCCAACCAGAATATCTTCCTCTAAGAAGATACTTACCTCTCACAAATGAAAGAAAATAAAGTAAATTATAATCTATAGGAATTTGTGAATCATCAAATTCCATAGAAAAATCTTTCTTTTGCACATGGAAAATATATTTATTTATGCGATCAATTTTACCTTCAATCATCTTTTCGAAATTTTCTAATGTAGCTTTATGAGGATAGTCACTAATTGTATTATAGTGTACTTTATTCCTAATTAGCTGAACACAATAATCATCTATTGATCCGTTTTTTTGATAACTACTAAATTTATTTCTTATCTGCTCTGCAATAACATGAGGACAAACCAATTGAGGTGAATACAAAATTAGAGTATCCTCATGGTTTCCTTGGAAATAATTTTTCAGATATGGAATTGATGATAAGTACTCACAGATTTTTTCAAAAATTACTTTATTTTTTGTTTCGATTTTAATAAAATAATCATAGAGTTTTAGCATCTCATAATTAATTACAGAAATCCAAGCAGCGGAATAATTAATTAATTCTCTAAATTGATTTCTAATAGTATTTTGATGAACTTTCAGTAATTTAGCTACATGTGAGGATGTACCATTATCAATTCCATTCTCTAGAAGTGTCTCAACTATCTTGATTAATTTTGGATTTAGATATATTGGAGCAATAACATCTTCTTCTTTAACAGTATTTTCCTTAACCCAATCTGCATATAGTTCAGCTTTTTCTTCCGGTGTAATTTTACTATTTTGCTTTAATTTATTAAACTCTTCAAGAACAAAATCAAATTTCATATCCTTTGAGATCAAGAGAATTAATAAGCTGTCCCAAAAATGTAAACCTTTACCACCAATTTCATTTGGATACATTCTAGAAGTAATAGCGATAAGTGCTGGATTATCTAAGGTTGCAATTTTTCGCATTTCAATAAATAAAAGCACAGTAATTATATTGATAATTGATTCATCTACATCACTAAGATTAGATTCTATAAAATGTAATAATCCCTCTTTTAGAATAAAGAAATAAAGGATATAACTTTGAGTTGTTGATTGTAAATTAAATATCCAATTTGCTATATTTATTTCAGTTTCATTCCTTTCAATACCGAAACTTACTCCCGTAATTTCTTTTATATTTTTAAAATGAATTTTTCTACATTGATGAATTTCAGGAGATTTTAATTTAGCTGAAAAATAATTTATTGTTTTTACTAATAAAATTTCCAAAATATTAACAATTTTTTCCTTATTTTCGAATGAAATTTTAGAAATCTTTAGTAGTCCGTTAGAGATTTCATTGTGTAAAGAAACTGACATTTTTCTATCAACTGAGTTTGGAAATTTAAAAGTATCTCTTTTTCATAAATTTATCTATATTGATTAAAGATTATTATTATCTAGATGTTGTAATAATTTCATATTATATTATTTTGTCGATAGTCAAGAGAATTATGTTAGAACGAAGTTGCAGTAATGCAAAGATTTTTAATGTAAAAATGTCTCGACAAAAATGTTTTTTTACCAAAAAATTATATTCTACTATTTTTCTATAATACACAAAAGTGTGGGGAATACACTTTTTCGCATATTGAGTAATAAAGAGTTGAAGAAACAAATGAAAAAAATCAATCCAAAAATTACATCAATTGTTATGTTATTGTTAGGTGTTTTAATAGCTGGAGGTCTAAGTGCCGTAGAAAATGGAGCACCAGCTGTTGCACATGATATAACAGGACAGGATGACACAGGCGTTTAATAGATTCAAAAGCCGGAGTATGAGAAGGAACTAACCTCAAGAGGAGTTTGTACATGATACTCTTCTCATTTTTCCACTTTTTCTTATTTTATTTTGAAAATAACGAATATTTAATTAGATGAATGTCTAAGTAAATTGTTAGTTTTCTGAGGGTCACTTTCTACTGGAAAAATAATCGGTTTAAAAATAAGAAAAAATCAATCTAGAAGCCTAAAAATTATTTTTTATTCATTCTTAGAAGAATCCCTTTTTTTCAACAATAGTAAAAAGACTTTGAGTATATTAGATAAACATGAGAGAACACTAACTCTCTCATTAAAAAGATGAAATTTAATAGAAAATCGAGTGAAAAATCAACAAAATGTACTAAAAACTCGATATTTCCCATCGAAAATTAAAAAGGAGCCATGGTAAAAATGTGCAAAATCCTAATTGCCGAGGATGATCCTTTAATCCGAAATCTGTTTAAAGAGATACTCAAAAGTAAAGGATATGATATTATAGTGGCTGTTGATGGGGAGGACGCATTAAAAGTTTATACTGAGTTAAAAGAAAAGCCGGATATTATTGTATTAGACTTTAAAATGCCAAAGAAGGATGGTTTAGAAGTTTCAAAAGAAATACTACAGAGAGATCCCTCATCAAATATCTTAATGATCACAGGCGATCCAAGAGTAGACCAAAATGAATTACAAAATCGCGGAGTTAAATATAAAGAAAAGCCTGTAAAAATGGATGATTTCCTCAGAGAGATTCACAATATTGCAGAAATGCATTTAGTGGGAATATAATTTAAAACAGATCCAGGAAAAGTTAAAGGAACATTAGAAAAGGAAAAGAAACCAACTAACCAGGAAATGGATAATGAAAAAAATGCAATGGACAAAATTTGTTCAGAGAAGGAGGAGTGATCGGAAGTTATCGGTAGAAATGACACCGATTACTGTCCGATCCAATTCTCTTTTCCAATATTATATTAAAAATCAGAAGATGGATGAATGGATAGAAATTAAAGAAGAATTATTACAAAAGGAAGGATCCAAATGTTGGATTTGTGGCATAAAAAGCAACCATCTTCATATCCATGAATTTTGGGAATTAGATGATTCTTCTCAAATAGCAAAATTAAAAGAACTTCACCATTTATGTGACATGTGTTTTAAGATTAAAAAATCAGAGATATGGTTCTTTTCCAATTATGGAAGGGAACAACTTAAAAAATTAGATGTTACAAAAGATGATTTAATTCAACACTATTGTAAGATTAACAAATGTTCTCAAGAAGAATTCGATCTAGAATTCAGTAAAGAAATAATTAATCTTATGGAAAAAAACAAACATAAATGGAAAGTTGATTTTGGAGATTTTCTAAAGAAATAATTTCATTGTAATGTATTTTCCATAACCTGAATTAAGATTTTAGTGCTATTAATCAACAGTTTTTGAGATTCATCCAAAAAAAATTTTTAAAGAGAGAATTCCTAGAGTACATGAAAGCTGTGCAGGTTAGTTACAGGTTTCTTTGACTCAGTTAATTATAATCTCTCAATTATTGAGAGCAAAATTGGATGGAGATTTTTTTTTCTCCATCCCTAATTATTAATCACAAATATCTCCATCACCATAAATAGCCCAGAGAGTATCAAATAGTTCTTTTGCTTCGGTATTTAGAAATTGATAAGGACAAATAGAATTTCCATTTTCTTTCATTCCAAAATGTATATGTGTTCCAGAGCCCTGATAGAGAAGCAACCCAATAATTTCACCTTGATTGATTATCTGACCTACTTTTACAGCTATCGCATCAGCTTGTATATTTCCATATGTTTCATTTAACGCCCAAGGCTCAAAACAAATTTCAAAATTATATTTCCAATTATATTGAAGGTGCACATTTGTTTGCCAGTGACCACCTCTTTCATTGAACCAAGTTCGAATACCTGTTACCCTTAATTTACACCAAGCTAAAACATTTACAGAGGTGTTACAACCATAATCAATACCATTATGTGTTTCTTCTCTGAAACCACCTAAAATATGAATCACATCTGGATCTTCAATAGAAAAAGCCATCTCTGGGGGAGCGGAGGACCAAACAGCAGGCCAATAATTCCAGAGTGCAAAACCACCTAAACCACCTGCGATCATGACAATTGGGATTAAGACTCCTAATAAAATTTTCACTTTCCGAGACATATTTTATTTACAGCTTATTAGGATATTAACTTTTATGAGACAGAAAGTTAGGATTACCTAACATTTAAATATCTTTTCGGCATAAATAAATTTTAGAATTATAAAAAAGGCAATTAGGAAAGTGTGAATATGAATAAACCAATGAATAGTTTTGCATTCAGATCAATGGCACTCATGTTTAAAGTCAGAGATTTATTCAACCATCCTGAAAAGTATCTAAAAGAAGCTACTATTACAGAAGGGAAGATAGTGCTAGATTATGGGTGTGGTCCGGGAAGTTTTGTGTTTCCAGCATCAGAAATGGTAGGAAATTTAGGAAAGATCTATGCAGTAGATATTCATCCAACTGCG
>Ga0307380_10002322_pt1 | contig 27132 bp, 30 predicted proteins | sample UN3MG_FD_202239 | JGI IMG/M metagenome (GOLD analysis project Ga0307380, IMG submission 202239) | Soil microbial communities from Risofladan, Vaasa, Finland - UN-3 | ecosystem: Environmental > Terrestrial > Soil > Coastal area > Acid sulfate soil | place: Finland: Risofladan, Vaasa | collected... | reverse complement strand
ATGCTATTATAATTCATGCTAGACCTGGAGATAATTTAAACCCGAGTGCTACTGCTGGATCGAGAGGATTAACAGAATTTGGTGATGCAAATTTATCAGATCCAACAAGGCCAACAATTACTAATGGCTGCCATTATTTTCATAACCAAGAATATGCTGGTAGAACTGCGGCAGAATATGGATGGACCACCAGCTCAACAGTTGTTGAAGTAGGTAATGCTCATATTTACGGTGGAATGCTCGAGGCATTCCCGCATAACAATACAGCAGCAGGTGGTGGATGTTTTTGGATGTTTCCGGGTGGTGAAGTACAATTCATTGGAGTTAATTGGACTCGATCGGGCGGAGGCCGATTTCCAGGTAGTACATTTAGAATTCAAGAAACTAAAATTATGGGATCTGGTAGATTAGGATTGTCAATTTTAACTACTTCAGATCAAATTGGTGTTAAAGACGTGGTATTACAAGACATGGCTGCTGGAGGATATTATCTATCTAGTTTTCAAATTGGAGATACGACGTTTAGAAATATTGCAACTCGAGGCGCACCAATGTCAGTAGCTGGATTAGATGCCGGTGATAATGGATTTATTGTTGACAGTGATGAGGTGGATTCACTAATCGCGGCTATTAGCGTTACAGGTGGATCATTAGTATTTGAACAAACATCTTATAACCTAACTGCTACAGCCGGTGGTGACCAACCGTTTTCCTTAGAAACTCCTGATGCAGGTGATCCATTGCCAAATGTGAGAGTAAGATTTGTTCGAACCGAAACAAGAACCTCTGACGCAGGGCCATGGACCAGATCTAATATTAATGTATTGGCTAGTGATTCAACCGATTCGAGTGGAGAAATTGCTGAATTAATTTTAACTAGAAAACAATGGAACAATGGTGAAACAATTACTCAAGGTGATGGTTTTCAGGGATTTTATGTTCATTTAAGAAAATATGGATTTGACTTTGAATCAATTCCTAAATTTGCATCAGGTGGACAAGGTAATGGTCTAGTAGACAATATTATTATGAGGGTTAATGATTTCGTTCAAACTCCAGAAGCAAATGTTGCTGCCTTCTCTGGTATTGCAGTAAATGAAGGTAATTCTACAGTAGCAGTCACAACCGCACATACCTTGCAAGACGTATATGATTGGATACAATGGAATGCAGCACAAGAAGCACAAATGGATTTTTTTGCAAGCGGAGACCAATGGACTGGAGATGGTGAAGTTGTACCACTATCAACACAAAGCGGATCAATTTTCGTAATGCTTAGTGGTTGGACATTTCTTAGTGGATCGGTAGATAACATCGATGTTGAAGATAAGATTTTAGAAGAATCAGATGGTAATAGAAAAGCCCCGATTGTTATTAATGAAATTGAACCTGGGTTCTCATTTAGGGTTGTTCAAGATAGTGATGGAGTAACTCTTTATTCTGGAATTATCGGTGATAATGGACTTAGAGAATTTAGAACAACTAGAACAGTGACCTCATCTACAAGTATTCCAGTTACCGTTATAGCAAGATTACAAGGTTATATTAATGTAGAGGTGCCAGCTACAATTACTGGCGCAGGATTGCGAGTAAGTATTAGTCCAAACTTAGATCCTAGATATAAGATAGGAAAAGGAAAATTGAATCAAACTCATTATCGATGGCGTAATGACGACGGAACTGAATCTAGTGCATCATGGAAGGCAGCAGAAGATATAGATATTACAGGGCAAGCAAAGACAACAAATATGAGACTTAGGGTTCAACTTGAAGAAATTGACGGAAATCCTGATCCAGATTTCAGATTAAAGTTAAAATTTAGAGAAACAGGCAATCCATATTGGACGGATTTAGACCCATCATCTTAATAGTAAATACAGTAAGGATTATATAATTATGGCAATGACACCGATTCCTCAAAGAGCGTTACTTGTTTACCAATGTATTAGTGATTGGGAGGAAACGAATAATCTTTCCACTTTTACAGAGTTATATGATCATCCGTTAATTATGCTAATGTGGTTGGAAGTATATCGAGAACTTCAGTTAAATCCTCCTCCTAATATAATAACAGATCCTCGCGGTTGGGATGGTTGGTTAATTGAGATATTTGTTGATTATGCTACATTATTTAATGTTCCAGGCAATGTTCAGAGTTATAAAGCCACATCAAATAAAAATGCAATTATTGATCTTGTTGAAGCAGGATTTCCAATTATTAATCAATATGGCTTTTCTGGTAGATGGTATGTTGCAAAAATTAATTCTTTATTGGAAAGTGAATAGTGCCATATAAAGGAGACAGTAATGTAGCGGTAGGAACCACTGGCAATGTAATTTTAACTGTTCATGCTAATACAGTTGCGGGCGATACAATGTTAGCGATTATGATGACTGTAGATAATAATCCACCAGTTGTATTTACAGCACCAACTAATGAGACATGGACTGTGGAACAAGCCAATATTGTTATGGGTACGCAAGCCGCTTCTCCTCCAGCTTGTTATTATTATTCAAAGGTCGCATCAGCAGATGATGAGGCTAATGCCGGAACTAAAACTTATCAATGGACTTTGGGTTCTGGTGAAGAAAAATTAGGTTGGATGGGATTATATGATCCAGCTACTGTACCAGGACAATGGGCCAATAATGCTCAAACAGGAACTGGTACTATTGCTACGGCACCATCAATAACTACAACAGTTTCCGATGAAATAGTATTTCATTGTGTCTATCGTGATTCTGCTACAGCATTTACTGGTCTACCATCTGGAAACCTTAGACTCAACTTAATAGCTGGTTCTGGAGCATCTGGAGGTACACTTGCTATCGTAGAAGATACATATGCAACTCCAAACACCGTTACTGGAACAAAAAATTTTACATTAACAACTGACGAACGATCTGGATTTACTTTTAGTATAGAACCAGCGCCTTCTGGAGGTGACTTCACTCAAGGAGCATTTAGAGGAAGAAATGACGATGGTAATATTACGGCAGCAACTTGGATTGCAAATGCAAACGTTGCCTGGTCACAACTCCCAGATGAAAATTTTAGAGTAAGATTTTTAATACAAGAAGAAGACGATGTTGAAGATTTAAATACGGAATTTAAACTTCAATATCAAGTTAATGCAGGATCATGGACCGATGTGTCAGGATCATCAGGTAATGTTCGTTCTAATGCATCACCTAATGTAACCGATGGTGTAGATACTACACAACTTATAGGTGGTGGTACGTTTATTTCAACCAATGCGGGATTCGATGAAGTTGATGGTTTGGCCGGTAATGCTAATATTGATTGGACAACCACGGTTAATCAAGAAGTTGAATTGGAATATTGTATTCACTTAAGAAGTGCAGAATTAGTTAAAGGTGATGTTGCTAATTTACGAGTTGCGAAATGGGCTAACGCCGCATCGACACCATTAACAACATATACTAATGTTCCAACAGTTACTCCATTATTTGAAGCATTTAGACAACAATATTTTAGAGGCAGAAATGACAATGGTAACATTGAATCGGCAACCTGGAAGGCAGCATCCAATGTGAACTGGATTCAAACCTTAGATACTAATTTTAGAGTACGATTTTTAATACAAGAATATAATGATTGGCCTGTTAATGATGCTACTTTCCAATTACAATATAATTTAGACGGTGGAGGTTGGTTAGATGTAAACGCTTCTTCATCTGTGGTTCGTGCGAATGCATCACCGAACGTAGGTGATGGTGACGATACCACTCAAATATTAGGTGTTGGAACATTTATTACTCCGAACGGAGGTTTTGATGAAGTAAACGGTTTAGCTGGTAATGCTTCTTTAGATTTTGCAGGATTAGATGAGGTAGAAGTAGAATATTGTGCCCAATTAAGAAGCGCTGACATAAGTGAAGGAGAATTAGTAGAATTACGAATAGTGGTGGGCGGTGGTGCATTATTAGATACTTATATTGCTAACCCAAGTATCACACCTAAATTTCCAACACATTGGGTAATGGCATTATCTTCTAACATTGCTGATGAGGAAACAACAACTAGACAATTGACTGATATTCCAAGCAAGATATTTCAAGCAGGAGTTTGTTTAGAAGATGATAATGAAGCAACTACAACTGTAATCAATGAATCTAGTTTTACTGAATATGAATTTTGTGTCCAAGCTGCTACATCGGCTAATTCAGCAGTAGCATATGAATTTAAAGTAGTAGAAGAAAGACAAATCGGTGAGGTGTTAGATAGCTATAATAAGACACCTAAAGCAACGTTAACATAATACAATAAATATGACTAGGATCAAATAATAAATGTCATCAACGATATTAAGTGGAGATTTTACTGTTTACTATACAACTGATAGTGCTAGAAAGCAACTCAGATGGACTGGTACGACTGGTACTTATTCTATTAACCAATTGTATTCTGCATTGCAGGATTTATTTGATGAGGAACCACAGCTTAATGATGGCGCGTCTATGTCTGCCCAAACCCCAACAGAATATACTATTGGATCAATTGATCCATCAGATGTAACAGCATGGTTTATTGATGATGAAAGTACTAAACATCTCACTGGTGGAGCAATTAAAACTAAGGGATGGACTAGAGTAGTTGGCACTAATGCAGGTATTGTTAGGGTAGAGTGTCAGTCAAATGCAAGTATTGTTATTGGTGATATTGGATTAGCTATTGATAATGGTGGGCCTGGATCGACAGGAGTTTTATTAGATGTGGTAGGATCCGGCGCCGATACAGTATTATGGATACGCCCAACAGATGAAACATCAACACATAATTGGACAGCGACAGGTGCAACAATTACAGTTAATGGTCATACGGCAGTTTCAGAAGCATCATCACCAACATCAAGTGGAGAAAACCTGTGGTCTAATATATTCTCAGTCGGTACTATTGCGCCTAATTCAAGACTTTATGTTACTAGAGAAGATATTCCACTAACTAATTGGTGGCCAGAAGGACATTTTGATATTCTCGTTCTTGTGCAAGAAGCAGATGTGGTTAAGGATAGTGGCGACCTTTCAGTGTTTATTAGGCAATTTACTAAATTATTTGATCAATTCTTTACTAATGTTGCTGACGGTGGACGAACGGTTATACCGTTAGCTACATCTGCGGATATTAACAATACAAGCGGATACAGAAATTTTGTTGGATCGTCTGGCAATGGTACGTTTGATGCTAAGAATGCAATTTACACTGGCACATCTTGGGCAACAGCAACAGCAAAAGGATTACTTACATTAGTTGGTGGTAACGTATCGGCACCTAACTTAACTTATTATTTGATTGGCGACACTGTAACAGATGTTTCTGGAACTGTATACGAATATGATTTTATAACGGATCCAAGAACAACAAACTGTGTAGTAGGAAGTCAATCAACAGTCGGACCAGGTTTGTCTAGTAATATTTCTATTAGTTTTGCAGGACCATATTATGATGATGTTGATGATGAAGGCAACAATGAATCTTATTCAATTTTAATTAATGTTGACTTAAACCCGTTGACTACATTGTTTGAACGATTAAAATATGTAACAAGAGGTGGTGAAACCACTATTACGTTTTTAGGTATTCAAGGTGAAGAATACATTGGAATTGATACACGAGTTGATTTTACTACTGAATCTGTCGGAGGAATTACAAATGGTAACCTAGTTACACAAGCAAACTCTGGCGCAACAGGTACGGTAGTAAATTATAATGTCGCTAATTTATATATGACATTGACTGATACTTCAGGCACATTCGATACGTCAAATAGTATTTCTGATGTAACAGGAACAGTTACTGGACCGATGACGATTGAATCAGTCACACCAGTAAAGACTACTCCGTTTGGTACATTAGCTGGAGGAACATTTTTCGGTGCTCGAGGAGTATTATTAGCTAACGTTGCAGGATCAGATACAAATAAATATGAAGTTATTGCTGATGATGGGGTTACATATAAAAGACCAATATCAGTTTCGTATGAACTTACTAACCTGATTGCTGGAACAGAAGTTAGATTATTTCGACAATCAGATAATGCTGAATTAGCTGGAACCGATAATTCCGGCACTAGTTTTTCGTACAATTATACATACGCCGGAGATGTTCCAATATATGTAGTTATTTTACATATCAGTTATATTTACCAAAGATTTGCAACAACATTAACTGATACTAGCACATCAGTTCCGATTCAATATGGTACGGATCGTGTTTATAACAATCCGTAACCAACAATGTTGAGTGATTTATATAAATACATTAACAAAAGAAATAAGGAAGACTAAACTATGGCAATTATTGTTGATCCCGATTTACTAGATAGAAATGAAGTTATTTACGGCCCTGTGCCACAGGAAATTTCATTATATCCAGTAGCAGCTTCACCAAAAGTTGGTTCACCAAGCCACTTAGGAAACACAGCTTCAGGTACAAGATTTTTTACAGCAGAATCAGGTACTCCGTTTGCAAACGCAGTAGCTGGCGATATTTTACTTGTAAAAAGTGGTGCAGATGCTGGACACTTTATTATTGAAGCGGTCAATGATTCTGCAAACGTTAACATCTCAGTCACCCATGCTACTTTTAGTACGACAGAAGCTGCATTAGCTTTTGAAGTACGAGCAAATGTTGGCGGCGCCATCGCAGACGGTGTAACAGAACAGTGTGTCTATTCATTCTCAAAAGAAGAATGGCGTTCAGATTCACAGGCTAACGTAGGTGGAATACTTATTACTGGTAATATTCAATCAGCCAATGCCTCAGTTGCTAATATCTCACCTGGTACAACAGGATTATTTGCGGGACAACGTTTGGTAGCAAATAACATCCCAGCTAATAGCTTTATTGTTTCAGTAACTGATGGTACTACCGTACTTCTTAATAATACTGCATCAGGTACAGACGCCGCCGCAGAATTAATATTTTCCATAGACAGTGACGACTTAATTAGACATCCCTTCCCATTTGAACCGATTACTGCTGAACAATTTGAAATTGGTGGTGGTGCAGCGCACGAAGATTGGAACTGGTTTAACGATTATACAATTAAGAAAGTTAGAACAGGTGGTTGGGCTATTGCAAACACAGCAGCCGCAACGATCTTAGAATACACAGGTATCGTAACATTGGGCGCATTAGATGCAGATGCTCAGGTTTATTACCAACAGAACAGTGCTGTCGAAACTCCGGTAGACTTTACATTCCTAGGTCCAGTGAACGAAGCTATTTTCACTTGGGACGTTGGTGGTGATGATAGACGAACATACTTAAAATTATTTGCTCGCAAAAAAGCAAGATCATACGCACAGTCGGAAATCTCAGACATCGGTGTAACACAAATTCAAACGATTGTTAATCGTTTCCCGCTAGCCCATGCACTTGATACAGCTATCACAACTCCAGACGCAGAGATTCTTGGTACAGCAATTACACGAGACACTACAGCATTAACACAAGGTAACTTGTGGGCTGGTACTGATGGAAATACTACAACTGGTACCACACAATTTGATTCAGGTGGATCGGCGTTTTTAGGTAATGTTGAAATTGGAGATACCTTACATATTGTTGGTGGCAACGTTGCTGGATATTACACAATTGGTAACGTAGATTCAGATACAGTATTACAAATTGCAACCGATGCAGAATTTACAACATGGCCAAGTACTGAATCTAATGAAACTTGGTATATTTTTACCAATGAATATATAATTGGTGCAGCTAATGCAAGAGTATTAACTAACGCGGTATTGACCGACATTGATAGTTTAACTGGTAATTTAGTTTCGGCCACCGCAACATTTGTAACTGCTAACGTACAGACTGGTGACATGGTCCTTATTTCTGAGGGCACAGATGTTGATGGTGCCTATAAAATTGCTAACGTAGTAAGTCAGACTGAACTTACATTGAATACGTCAGATAATGTATTTGCTGGCGAAACCGCAATTAATTATCAGGTCGTTAGAAAAGGAATGTATTTACAATACAAGAAAGAAGAAGTTACTTTGGCAGCAGTTGGTAACTTAACATTTGCTGACGCCAACCCAGACACAATTGCTCGGTCATCAGGTTCTTGGTCCGGCGACGGTGTTACTGCAGGCGATACTATTGTTATTAGTGGAACTACACTTAATGACGGATCATATACTGTAGCCACCCCAGGTACAACTACAATGACATTAGTAGCAACTGATTCAGTCGTAACGGAAGATATTGCAGCCAATGCGAATGTTTATACGCCATTTAAGCGTACAATTAATAATGTAGTATATGGGTTTAACTGGAGATTGTTTGGTGTCGGCGCATTGGCATTAGATTGTTTTGAATTTGTTCAGCATCAATTACGTCAGACTACAGATATTGATCATGGCCCAGGCACATCACGAGGTGACATTACTGACTTATTAATGACATATGCGTCTCCAACTGGTGCTACAATTAATATGATTATTGATGATATTAATAATGATGACTTAAACAATGTAACATACGAAGATGCAACAGGAACAGATAGAGTGTTCCCATTCAGTTCATCGATTACATTGGCGTTTAACGTTAACCTACAAAATGACACTAATGCTAAGTTTTGGGTATTCTTTACCAATGACGATGCCGGAGATAATACTGGTAGAGATTATGGTACAAAAGATGCTCTTATCGTACAAGACTCAAGCGGTAACTTAGTAACAGGTAACGTTGGTGCTGCACCATCATTCCAATTCACATATGACTATGATGGTAACACACAACGTGGCGGCGCATCTGCGGGTGTTAATGCCCCAGTAACAATTATCGCTATCGGACTTGATACTGCACAGTTTGTTATTACAACAGGAACCATTACACGATCCAAAGGTATTAACATATCGTTGGTTAGCGCTCTAGAACGAAACTACTTGAACGCTTAATAACTAAATTTATGGTCCTTAGTAAGATAAATACCTAAGGACCATAAAGAGGATGTTTAATGGAAGACAATCAATTTGATTTTGAAGTAATAAGCCAAGTAACAGGTACTCTAACTAGACGTAAGGTCAGAAATCTCTTATTAAGAACTCGCGGCGGATTTGAATTAAACGAACAAGATAAACCTCTTGCCCATGCAATTCTAAATATTTTTGAAGAACAGATTAAAGGGTTCTTTACCTTAGAAGATTTTACTGATAAATGGGATATTCATCCAAATAATCCATTAAAAGTTATTACTCCATTTCAATGGGAAGAATGCGGCGGCTTGTTTGATGTAGTTACTGGCATGAGAACACCTGCAGCATTTACACATCAAGCAATATAATTAAAGTATGTTTTTTTGATAAATATTTTCAAGGACGATTTGTATGGCTAAAGTTACATTCGACGGAGAAAATTTATTAATTATTGTCAATGCAGGCATTACTGAGCTTGATGTACAAATTGATCTATATTCTGATTGGAAAGAATGGAAAGTATTAAGCGATAATTCAAAATATTTACAGGCATTCCAAGCCATTGGTGGTGAACCAATCGGTGGCGGACTATTCGTTGGTACTACTTACCTGATGTTAAATGGTTGGAAAATACGGCCGGACGAAGTTAATCATACCTTAACATTATTTGGAAACTTGTTTGGTGAAGGCGGCGCGGGAATTATTCAACCAACAGTTGGTGCCTATATTGTTGCCGTACAGTTCAGAAATTCTGTATTAGCACAAGGTATTTCTACAAGCGGTGGTGTTGGCACTCCATCACAAGTTGCAGACGCAGTATGGGATGCTGGCTTAGCCGCTCATAATATTGCAAATACATTCGGTTCAACCAACCAGGTAGCAGGCAGTGGATTATCAAGTACACAAGTTGCTCAGGCTGTTTGGAATGCAAATATTGCAGCCTATACATTAACAAATTCTTTTGGCGAAGCAGTTGGTGGAAATATTAAGATTGATGCTGCGACAGCAGTATCATTAACAACAACGTTATTGAAGTATCAAAGAAATAGAACACGAGTTGATACCACAGCAAAAACATTGACTATATATGATGATGATGATTTAACACCAATTACAGTATTTGATCTTAAAGACACAGCCGGATCACCAAGTATAACAACTATCGCTGAACGAGTTCCACAGTAAGATGAGTATCAATGACAAACCGTTTGGTGCTTTAATCACCAATGGACTAGGATATTCTCCATCAATTTTAATCACAAGTTTCTTTAGTCTTATATTAGAAGTAGAAATAGTAATACCTCCAGTAGTCCCTCCTAAAGGAACAGTAGGCGGAGGCGGCACGATATATGTTCCATATCCAGAACATCTCCGAAGAAAACGTCGACTTATTATTTTTACTGTTCAATCAGCAGGTGGATTTTATTGGCGTAAAGAATATCTAGTAGACATTTTTAAGGTTAACTACATAGTCCAAGTTGTTAATATTACCTCTAAGATATTGAATATGGCTGAAGCCAGTTATAAGGTGTCAGTTAACTCAGTTAAGAATCTGTCAGAAACAGTTAAGACAACAATAGGCAACCTCAAAATTAGCACTGTAGATGCAATACAAGAATCAAATATTAAGATTGGTAACCTCGTAAGCAAGGCAATTAAGCCTATTGTTACATTCATCAAAAAAGATAAATAAAAAGTAGGGTACATTTTATATGAGCACAACAATTAGAGTAAACAATTCGAAGGCCACTAACTTAGAATTCGACATCGCTATTCAAGGGCTAACAGAAGAAATGACCCCAAATACTGATGTGCGATTTGTAGTTCGTAATGTAAAGAATCAGTATAATCTATCAGTAAAATGCGCCCAAAATGAATCAAAGAAGTGGGTTGCAAGTGTACCAGCATTATTTTTAGAGAGTAAAGAACAGCCATTCCAAATCGAAGTTATTGTAGATGGCTATTATTTTGCTCCTGCTAGCGGTATGTTAGAATTGGTCAATGAACCAACAGTTAAAATCAAAGAAGAAACTTCGCAACAAAAACTTAAAGTAACTGCTTCTTTCGGAGGATCGACGGTAGTACAGGAAGACATCCCAGTAGCATTAGACTTATCCAACGCTATATTTGAAAGCGATAACAAGTTTGGTAATTCTACTAAAATGTTCACCTCAGTTTTAAAGAAATCAGCGAACGTACTAGAGCGTACAGTACTTAAAAACGGAACGTTGCGGACTAAGAATAAAAATTCTATTGCAGAATCAGTTAAAATGATTCGAGTTGCTCTTAATTATTTCGAAAAACAATTAAAGTCCAAGATACGAAACTAACAAGTGTCTACCTGGGTTTTACATCCGCAACAAATTAAATTTATACATATCCCCAAAAATGCCGGCACAGCCGTCACTAAATGGGTAGACGACAATGTTGGTCCTGTAACTCAATTAGATAAAACTCATACTAATCTTAAAGATTCAAATGACATAGCACCTGACACAGTAGATTACTTTAGCTTCTGTGTAATCAGAAACACATATGATAGATTAGTTAGCTTGTATGAATTTTCCGAAATTAAAGCAAGAAAGATGATAGATAAAATACATAAGAAAGGTAAGCTTTCAAGTTTAGATTTTTGGACTAATAGACTTAAGGATTATAAGAAAGGTTTTTCAAGGTGGTTGTATACAGATTCTTGTTTAAACGAACCGAATCAATTAAATTATATTTTTGATGTAGACGGACGTCAGGTATCATATATCATTAATTATGATACATTTGATACACAGATTTTAGAAATAAAAGAACGACTTAATATTTCGACTGACATACTTCCTTCTAATGTCAGAGAAAATAAAATTTCATATCAAAATTATTATTCGTCTAAGGTTGCTAAAAAGGTCTACGACCTTTATAAAACTGAAATTGATTATTTCGAATTTACTTTAGACTGAGCCCATGGGAATTCGTTAGCTTTGATTGATGTCATTGCTCTTGCTAACTGGGCTTCTTGGATCGCAACAAATATTTTTTTAAAGAGTTTAATCATAGCGGTTTTTTCCCATTAAATTTTTATGGTAGTTTTTCATTTTTGCTTCTAGTTCGTGGATGTCTTTTGCATTACCAACATAGCGTTCAAAATCCGATTTCAAAATTTCTTTCATTGCATCCTTAAACCAATTTGTAATTCTCTTCATTACATCTCCCTTTGTGTGAATATTTATTTATGCTGCAACCGCACATAATATGATAAGTTGTTCAAAAAAAAGCCGCCCTCAGGCGGCTTTGTAGTTTGGTGGATCAACTATTATCTAGGCTGCCATTGCGTCCGGCAACATTAGATATTGTGCCCAGCTTGGGTGCTTAACATGAATAGGCACCTTCTTGTGCGTGTTCACCAATTGGTAATAGTTTGGTTCGAACGGCTTCTTGATCGGCTTCCAAAGCTTATCACCCTTTTTGTGGTTACATGGACGACATGCAGTTACACAGTTCGTCCAAGAATGCTTACCACCATGAACTCGCGGCTTAACGTGGTCAATAGTAAGATCCTTCGTACCGAAAATTTCTTCACAGTACTGACAGGTGTACAAATCACGTAGGTATAAGTTTCTACGGTTGAAATGTACATGCTTCTTACTGTTGAAGTAACCTTTGGTCACACAGATAGCTGGGACTTTCATGTGCATGTGGGCACTATGAATAATCCAGTCATCATATTCCTCGATCATATACACCTTATCGAGAAACATCAATTTGATAGCATGTTGCCAGCTAATAACGCTCATTGGCAGTACGCTAATTGGTTCGTAGTTTGCATTTAGCAAAAGTGTATCACTCATATAGTCTTCCTTTCTTATTTTCCCTATTCAAAATCAAATAAATAACGTATTAGTATATAGGAAAGAACATCAAATGTCAAGAAGCCTAGATGGCGTTTTAATTAAACGGCCAAATAAGCAACAAGCTTATAATATTCAACAACTTACAGATTTTGCGAGTTGTGCAGATCCAAAAGAGGGCATCTATTATTTCCTAAATAACTTCTTTTACGTTCAACACACAACCAGGGGGAAAGTGCAGTACAAACCATTTGATTACCAGCTTGACCTTATTAATACTTATCACCGTAACAGATTTTCTATTAATATGTTGCCCCGACAAATGGGAAAGACGGCTACGGCCGCTGGGTATTTATTATGGTATGCAATGTTTATACCAGATAGCACGATTCTTATTGCAGCGCACATCCACGCAGGCGCATTAGAAATTATGCAAAGAATTAGGTATGCGTATGAATTATGCCCAGATCATATTAGAGCTGGGGTTATAGATTATAACAAAGGAAGCATCACATTTGACAATAAAAGTAGGATAGTTTCTCAAACCACCACAGAAAACACTGGTCGAGGTATGAGTTTGTCATTGTTGTATTGTGATGAGTTTTCACATGTACGCGAATCAATCGCAGCGAATTTTTGGGCAAGTATAAGTCCAACGCTTTCCACAGGTGGTAAAGCAATTATTACTAGCACACCAAATAGTGATGAAGACCAATTTGCTCAAATATGGCATGCAGCTAATGAATGTTTTGATGAATTTGGCAATGAGACTGACTTAGGGAAAAACGGGTTCAAAGCATATAGAGCATATTGGAATCAACACCCTGATCGAGACGATCAATGGGCTAAAGATGAATTACAAAGACTAGGCGAGGAACGATTTCGTCGTGAAATGGAATGTGAATTCATTAGAGATGAAGAAACATTAATTAATCCATTGACCTTAGTAACATTAGAAGGCAGAGATCCAGTATATAAAGAAGGGCAAGTTCGTTGGTATAAAAAACCAACAAAGGGTAATACTTATGTAGTGTCATTGGATCCGAGTTTAGGTACGGGTGGAGATCCAGCAGCAATTCAGATCCTCGAAGTACCGTCCCTCATACAAATTGGAGAATGGCAACATAACAAAACCCCGATTGAAAAACAAATTAAAGTACTACGTGACATTATCCAATACATTTATGATATTGTAAATGAAGAAGAAAAAATCTATTATAGTATAGAAAATAATACAGTTGGCGAAGCAGGATTAGTTTGTATTAGGGAAATCGGCGAAGAAAATATACATGGAATTTTTCTAAGTGAAATTCGAGAGGCCGGCCGATCTAGGAAATTTAGGAAAGGATTTACTACAACTAATACAAGTAAAATTGCTACTTGTGCTAAATTTAAAAACTTAGTAGAAACTCGAAAATTAGAAATTAATAGTAAAAAGTTAATAAGTGAACTTAAAAATTATGTAGCCTATGGGGTCACATTTCAGGGCAAAGTTGGACAAACAGATGATTTAGTATCTGCAATATTATTGGGGGTGAGAATGATACAAGTAATGCAAGGATTCGATGCTAATTTAGATATGAAGATTAGAGATGTTGAAGGGGAAGAGATGTTATTTCCGCTACCCTTCGTTATGACGCTAGGCAGGTAAATAATACTATGCGACCAATCGAACAAGTTTCAGCCGATTTATTTGAAAAACTACGAAATGTTTTTCCTACAGTAAGCTTGGGTGATGAGAACGCAGAATCTACAATCCATCCAGAAAAAGCAATGTTTTTTAACTTTGATTATGCTGTAGATAAAGTTAACCTAGGTAACATTACTGTAAGCTTAATGGATGATAAGCTTCAATTGTTTTATAGTAAAAATATTACTGAAAATTTAACAGCAAGTAATAAGATGAATTGGTATGGGTTTTTAAAGGATATGAGAAAATTCGCTATGCGTAATATGTTAGAATTTGATACTAGAGACATTACAAAATCACATATGTCATTAAATGATGTGCGAACATTAGCATCTTCATACAATGACAATTATACTGGAGCAGAGGTTACTGAAGGTGTAAATGAATCGTCAATGACACCAGGTGATCGTGTTGTGGTAACAAAAGATTATAGTGGATGGGGTACTGGTCCATTTAGACATGATGCGACTTTCAAAAAAGGCGATGAATTAGTAATACGAAAGACATTAAGAAATGTAGCATCAGTTTCATTGCCTAGTGGTGAAAAGGTTGGAACAACAATTCCAATTTCTCATTTACAAAAGAAAGTTACTGAAGGAAAACATGCAGGTATGTATGGGACAACCAAAAGTAGTTATCAACAAATTGGTTCAAGTAAATTAATTGTACGACATGATCATAGTATTGATGAAAATAAACTAGGCGCTCGAGGCCGTAATATACGGGCACTTTATATTGAGAACAAAGACGGTGAACGATTTAAGCTTGAGCATAATAATTTATTGTCAGGTAGAATTTTAGCAAGACATCTTGCTAACGGTGGACAACTTAACGATGATTTTACCGGACACGTTAATGGAATGATTAACGAATTAAAAGATCTCCGTTATTTTGTTATGAGCAACAGAAATAGAACATATGAAGATAGTACAACTGAACAAATGGTTGAGGCAGCAACTGAATATTATGGCGCCCTTAAAGATACGCTAAGAGGTCTACGTTCACAACGTGGTTATTCAAGTTATGTAGAAAATTGGAAACCTGATTCTACTACTTACGGAACTGATGTAGAATTAAAAGAACGTTTTACAGTATCATCGTTTAATGATAAAATTTCCGCAGCCCTTCCACACGTTGCAAAAGCATATCAATTACGAGTACAAGAACAAAAACAAATTGAAGAAGGAATTACTTCATTTGTAGAGGGCAAGAGAGCATTTGAATTAAATGAAGATGAACGAGATTTATTTAAGGCCTTTACATTTGAATCACCAGAGGCGTTAGCCATTAATACACTTCAAACAATTTCTAGAAAGCTTAGAGAATCTGATAGTACCTTAGCCGAATTTGCTTTTAGGGCATCGGAGAATTGGAGCAACCTAAATCCAATACAAAAGAATTTAGCTATTAATTTAACTAAGAGTTTTGTTAGGGAATTGAAAGAAGGTAATGTATTAAAATCTATCAAACGTGCAACAAAAGGTTGGGGTGGCGAACAAGATAAACCAAAAGACCTAGTTAAACGTAATCGCGACTATGATGATAAGACGGTGTTATCTTTAAGGAAAGGAATAAGTGATACTCCTAAAAGTAGTCCAGCTCACTTACAAAAGCGTGTTTTAGATAGAGAAATTAAAAAACGCTGGTTTGGTGACGAACCAAAAGAAGGTATCAATCTTTCAAAGGGCTTTATTAAAGAAATGAAAAAGGTGAACGAAGAAACTCCGCAGCAACTTCGTGCATTATCCAAGTCTGGTGATACAGCGAGGAAGAGTTTTGCAGACAAAGCCAAAGCTAAACGAGAAGAAGAAGCAAAAAGAAAAAGAAATATGGGTGAAGCAGAAACTGGTTCATTCAAAGCAGCATACTCTGATACAAATAAATTACGAACTAAACTTTCCAACATAGAAAAGAGAATGGATAGTTTTAAATTCCAGGACAAGCCAATTCCTGCCGCATTAAAAAGTGAATATGATAAAACATTTGCCGCAGTAAACAAGTCGCATTCTACAGAACAAGGCTTAAAATAATATGAATAAAATCATAGACTTCTTAAAAAGGATTGGGGCGTTCTTTAATGAATATCCAAGTACCTTTATTTGGTTTGCAGCATTATGCTTTGCTCTTCCATATTTCTGGAAATCATTTTTATTCTATTTGATTATGCCAGGCTCATTTGCATTAACTGCCGCAATTTATATCTACGCTAAAAAACTAATCCAAAGATTCGAATAACATGTTAATGGAAGAAATTGCTTTTGAATCTCAATCTGATCCTAAGAAAATTTTAAATCGTATCAAAAAAACATTACCACCTAAAAATAATATTACAGGGTTTATGCTCAAAGCCCCTGGACCAGGCGGCAAGTGGATCGTAGTTAGCAATTCTGGCAGCGGACCAATAACTACATTACTCAGTTTGACAAAAATGCTACGACAAATAAAATCAAAACCAAACGCTAGTCTATTTGTCACGTATTGGTTGCCCAATACGAGATTTTATCAGAGAAAAATCCCATCTATCTTTTTGAAGTAATAATATCTGTTTTTTATTTGACAAGATAAATAAAAGTACGCATACTATTGTTTAGTGTGTGTTAGGCATATATAGGCACAACATAGGCAAAGGAGATTATATTATGGCCATTACTTTAGCAGATATTAGAGCAAGATTACAGGCACAAGAAAACAAAAGCACAGCAACAAAGTCTACGATGGACAATGGGATTTACGCACATTGGACCGTTGCAGACGGAGAAACTTCAGTAGTAAGATTCCTTCCAGACGCTGATCCTAAGAACCCGTTTTTCTGGGTCGAACGACAGGTCATTAAACTTCCATTTTCAGGTATTAAAGGGCAACCGGATTCAAAACCGCTTACCGTTCAAGTACCGTGTATTGAAATGTGGGAAAAGAATGCATGTCCAATTTTAGGTGAAGTACGCCCTTGGTTCAAAGACGAGAGTCTTAAAGAACTAGGCGGAAAGTATTGGAAGAAGCGTAGTTTTATTTTCCAAGGCTTTGTAAGACAGAGTCCGCTCAAAGAAGACTCGTTGCCAGAGAATCCAATTAGACGGTTTGTTATGGCGCGTACTATCTACAATATTATTAAGAGCGCATTACTGGATCCAGAATTAGAAGAAGTCCCAACCGATTACATCAATGGTTTAGATTTTAAAATCAATAAGGTGAAAGACGGTACTTATTCAAGTTACGGAACTAGTGCTTGGATGCGCAAGGAATCTGCTCTTGCGCAAGCAGAGTTAGAAGCAATAGAGAAATTCGGATTGTTTAACCTATCTGACTTCCTTCCAAAGAGACCAACCGAAGCTGACTTAAAAGTTCAACTTGAAATGTTCCACGCGAGCGTTGAGGGCGAGACTTATGACTTAGATAGGTGGGGTTCTTATTATAAACCATACGGTTTGTATGTTCCTAATGCAGAAACTGCCCTAGCAGATCCTGCAGAAACGGTCAATACCGACGTTGCAGAGGAACCAGCACCAAAAGCAGTAGTGAAAAAAGCAAAAGAGTCGAAAGATGATGATGCTGATGAAGCTCCTGCTGCTGGTGGTGATAGAGCGCAGCAAATTTTAGCTGCAATCAGAAACCGAAACAAGAAGTAATTGGGTTAGGGTATGGGCAGTAAAATGCCCATACCTTATTTTTATAAGGAATAAGATTATGGGTAAACCATTCGATGTAAGTAAATTTAGACGAGAGCTAACCAAAGCAATCGACGGCCTTACTGTGGGCTTTAATGATCCGACAGATTGGATCAGTACGGGAAACTATGTGTTAAATTATTTGATCTCAGGGGACTTCACTAAAGGAATTCCGTTGGGGAAAGTTACAGTATTTGCTGGCGAGCCAGGTTCAGGCAAGAGTTATATTTGCAGCGCCAATATTGTAAAACATGCACAAGAGCAAGGCATATTTGTTGTGCTAGTGGATTCGGAAAATGCATTAGATGAATCCTGGTTGCAAGAACTAGGCGTTGATACTAGCGAAGAAAAGCTTTTAAAATTAAACATGTCAATGATTGATGACGTTGCGAAAACAATTAGTACCTTTATGAAAGACTACAAAGAGCAGGACGAGACTAAACGTCCAAAAGTTTTGTTTGTACTTGATAGTTTAGGTATGATGTTGACGCCGACGGATGTTAATCAGTTCGACGCAGGCGATCTTAAAGGTGATATGGGTAGAAAGCCCAAGGCTCTTACAGCATTAGTTAGGAATTGTGTTAATATGTTTGGGAGTTACAACGTTGGTTTAGTATGTACCAATCATACTTACGCAAGCCAGGATATGTTTAACCCGGATGATAAGATTTCGGGAGGACAAGGATTCATTTATGCTAGTAGCATAGTTGTTGCTATGAAGAAATTGAAACTTAAAGAGGACGACGAGGGTAGAAAGATTACCGACGTTAGAGGTATTAAAGCAGCATGTAAGGTTATGAAGACTAGATATGCTAAACCATTCGAAAGTGTTAAGGTTAATATTCCCTATGATTCAGGAATGAATCCGTATAGCGGAATGTTTGATCTACTAGAGAAGCGTAACTTAATTACCAAAGATGGAAACTCATACGTTTACAATTTCTACAATAGCAAGGATTCGGTTAAAGCAATGAAAAAAGCATATGAATCGAATAAAGACGAAATCCTCGATAAAATTATGGACGACGTAAAGGCACGGGATCTAGTAGAGATACTTAATGCAAAAAATGAGGAAATAGAAGAAGCGTAATAAATAACCCGTACTTAAAGGATCACACATGGTTGAAATTGATGTATTGTACGAGGTTTGGAGAATAGCGAAAGAGTATATTCCGGCTAGAGATAGAGGTTCAGCAGCGGATCACGTATTTAACCAGCTATTAGATTTGGGAATACGTGACTCCGATCTCAGAGATTTTTGTCAACGGGACAGACAATTATTTGAAATTTTTAAATCCCACGGGCTTGATAGTGATTTCCACGATAGTGACGACGAAATAGAGGATTAAATGTTCTATAACAAAGTAGTTGAAAACCTCGACGTATTGCCAGATTTTCTAACTTTCTATCATAAAGAATTAGCAGAGGCTAGAAATGACGTACGGATATATGGGATAATTGAAAACAACCTTAAAAACCTACCAGGCCTAACTGAACGCAGATTTAATCAATTACAAGAAGTCGAAGCAGTATTAAATTTTATGAACATCCAACTTCGTAAAATAAGACGCAACTGTTTTAAGAACTATTTAGAAACATATGATCGCGCATTGTCAACAAGAGAAGCAGATAAATATGTTGACGGCGAACAAGAAGTAGTTGACTATGAATCATTAATTAATGAAGTTGCATTACTGCGTAACCAATGGTTAGGATTGCTAAAAGGGCTAGAGAGTAAAAACTTTATGTTAGGTCATATAGTTAGACTTAGAACAGCGGGCATGGAAGACATTACACTATGATAACCGAAAAGCTACAGAAACTCAACACAGAATTCTATTCATACAAGAAAAGTTTAAATCAGGAAAATTGGCCATCCGTCGATGAAAACCTATTTGATCTTATTATGCTTGAAAATAAGTATATTAAGTATTACGACAATTTAACAATAAGAATATGGAACGGTGGAGAAGATGCTACCGGAGTAAAAGAACTTTATCAGTCACTCGAAACAGTAGTAACGGATTATAAAGACACAATACTTTGGCATTCATTGCGAGTGAAAAATAGAAATGGCCGAACACTCCGGGTTTGAAGAAATATTTATCGAGGGATCGGGTAACCGTGTAGAGATTTGGGATAGACGTAATCCAACTACAGAGACCCCAGTTATAATTAGGGGGCTGAAACATAGAAAGGCCCTCAAGTATTGCAAAGAAAAAGGGATAGACTTTTACTACATGGATACTGGTTATTTCGGTAACTGGAAACATAAGACGTATCATCGTATTACTAGAAACAACCTTCAGTATATCGGTCCAATAATTGACCGACCACCTGACAGATTAAACGCAACTGGAATCAAACCAGAACCTATGTCGGACGGATCTGATATTTTATTGGTGTTGCCTAGCAATAAAGTAATGACATTTTTTAATATAGATTTAGATAATTGGATACGACAAACAACTAAAGAACTTAAAAAATACACTGATAGAAAAATTATTACTAGACTAAAACCTCCTAGAAGAAAAAGAATACGAGATAACAGTTTAGCAGAGGCACTAAGAAAAGACATATATTGCGTGGTTACGTTTAATAGTATTGCAGCGGTAGAAGCGTTAATGAGTGGCAAGCCTGCGATAACATTAGGGCCTAATGCAGCACAACAATTGTGTTCTGAAAAGATCTCAGAGATAGAGAGCATTAAACGTCCCTCAATTGACAAAGTGTACTCGTTTTTAAAGCATTTATCATATCAGCAATTTACTTGGGAAGAAATGCAAAACGGCTTTGCTTGGAAAACATTAAATGAAGAATGATGTTGCCGTTTATCTTAGCTCTACTAATTATAGAAACTATTCTTCTCTAAGGAAGAAACAGGCATTACTTGCGTTTGCTGCTGGTGCAAGGCGAGTGGGCGCCAATGTAGAAATTGTTAAAGAGCTAAAAGTAGTTCCAGCTAAATTAGCTGTCATTCTCGGGTGGTACAGTCCACATTCAAATCAAGCAGGAGTAAATGGTTTAAGGAAGCAAGTGATAGAATTCCAACGAGCGAATGGCAATAAAATAATGCCCATCGATGCAGGCTGTTGGAAGTACGCAGATACAGAAAATACTTACTTAAGGTATAGCTTAGACGGGGTGTTTTATGATCAAGCGTTCTATGCTAACGAGAATAGTACACGAGATAGATTTGATAAGATTGCCAAAAAGATAAACTTAACTCTTAAACCGTGGAAAAATAAAAATGAGGGAGAATACATTTTATTGCTATTGCAACGAGATTCTGGATGGAGCATGAAAGGACTGTCTCCGGTTGACTGGGCAACAAGTAAAATACATCAAATTAGATCACTAAGTCCAAAACCAATTATGATACGGCCGCACCCTGCGGTACCTATTACAATAGATCAACGTAAGAAACTTGCGAAATTTAAACACGTTCTTATTAGTGATTTAAGAAGAAAGACATTACAGCAAGATATTGCATCGGCGTCGATGGCAATGAATTTTAATAGTAGCAGCGGTGTTGCAGCTATTATGGAAGGAGTTCCGTTGTTTGTAGATGATAAGAGTTCTGTTTGCTATAAGGTTGCTAATACGCACTTGGATAGACTAAAGATTGATATAGAATATCCGGATAGAGAACAGTGGTTGTATGATTTAGCAGAATGTCATTGGTCGGATGGTGAGTCCTTTTTAGGCGAACTGTATCTAAAGTTTAAACCGTTCCTTTAAACGCCAAAACGTAATCATCGTTTACTCGATCCACAATACGCATACCTATTTTTTCTAAATAATCTATTGCAGCAGTCTTATGCCATAACTTTGCAAAGTGTGGATGGGGTTTTTGTTCTACAACAACAATGGGTTTGTTTCTCAGAAGGGTTTTCTCGGCACCTTGTAGGACTGCAAGTTCGTATCCCTCACAATCAAGTTTAATGTAATCAACATTATTAAAATCATAGCTGTCTAATGTAGTTAACGGGATTGATCCTTTGCCTTTTGTAGCGAGGTTTACATGAGTTTGTCCCATGTTGTCTTTAGTAACATTCATATCTATTGTGCTGAATTCATTTCCTAGTGCAACTTCAAATATCTTTGTATTTGGCAACATATTTTTCTTTAAGCAATCGAGGAATATTTGTACTGGTTCAAATGCAATGACAGATTCGAATTGTGTAGCTAAAGGTCTTGCCCATAGCCCAACATTTGCTCCTATGTCTATTGCTATTCTTTTATTGGTAACGTACTCTAAACTTTTATCTCTTATTTTACTTTGGTATTCTGGTTTCCCTATTTTAGTGACACCTTTATTAAGCATCATAGGAAAATGCTTTTCGCCGTCCGGGAACCACCAACCTAAATGTTCAAACATTTCTGTTTCCTAGTACTTTCTTCCAATAAGGCAATTCTTTGTGACGTAGTACCTCCTCAGGTTTACTACGACCACGCTCTTTTCTCTTACCCTTAACATGATCCATAAATGTTCCTAACTCCGAAACAATAAATGGATGCCCAGGCCCCTTTTTCTCACCGAGGTCTGGTGTTAAGTTCTTGTTAATATACTTACCTTCTAATTCAAACTTCCGTCTTACTTCATCGAATACAAAGCTGTCGTGATATTCTCGTAATCCGAGTAGCTTGCCTGAGGTATATAACGTTTTCCAATAAGTCATAAAGGCATTGTTACCTGGATGCTTAAGATTATATCCTACCCAACCGCACTCACTGTGGTATTTTCCTGCCCTGCCTAAATAAGTACAATATTGATCAGGATTTGGTAAGACGTTCGCAAGAGTAGTTTCAGTCGGAGTGGCAAACGTGACGGTATCTGCGTCCAACCAAAGCAAAATATCTGCATTGCTTGTTAATGCGCAGTTTGTAACGACAAATACCTTATTACTAAATCTTACCGCATCCCACTTAAAGTGATTCAGTTTAAAATTCAGGCTGCCATCCTTCATTTTACTGCCATTTGCGTTAGGATTATTACGATATTTGTCTTTAAATGCCACTAAATCAGGAAATTTTTCATGCAAATCGTTCACATGTATCCTAGGACTAGTTTTTAGATCAACAGCACAATTTTCTGCGTAAATATGTAAGTTGATCTCGTTAGGCCAGTATTGATCGAAAGACTCGATCATTCGCTTCGCGTAAGAATTGTACCCGTTTTGATTAAAGGTTGTGATAACGTCAATATGCATAGTCGAAAATATTTATGAAGATATCAATCTACTCTAAGTTTAGTTCCAAAAACTCTACGCATATTATGGCCGCTATTAAAGAAGGCTTACAGCGTTTAGGACACGAAGTTGTGGAGCACAATGATAATGCAGATATGGCTGTAATTTGCAGTACATTATGGCTGGGACGCATGATGCAAAATAAAAACATCTTTACCAAGTACAGGACTTCTAACAGGAATGTACTAATATACGACTCCGGTGCAATTGAAAGAGGAGTAACTTGGAGACTAGGTTTAAATGCTGTAAACGCAGAAGGCTATTTCGGACCTACCGGTAACAATAAAGAAAGAAGAAAATTGTTGGGACTGAAAGTTATTCCGTGGCAAAAGCGGGCTGGACACTTATTAATATGTACACAACATTCTAGGAGTTTTCACTGGCGTAATATGCCTACCTTACCACTATGGTGTTCTAAAATTGTAGATCTTGCTAAGAAAGCCGGATGGCAAAAGATTATAATTAGGCCGCATCCTAGGAGTTCATTTCCACATTCGGCAATAAAAGCTAAAGGAACTAAGATAGAAGTAGCAAAAAAGTTAGGTGACGACCACTTTGATTTTGACCGTGCATTGCAGGGTGCAGCAGCAGTAGTAAATTTTAGTTCTAATCCTGGCCTTATTGCAGCAATGCGAGGTATCCCTATTTTTGTAGGACCTAGGAGTCTAGCATACGGCGTTAGTTGCGGTAGTTTGGATGATATGGTTCTCAGAGATTATCCTGATCAACACGCTTGGCTTAACGATTTTGCGTACACTGAATGGAAAGAAGAAGAGTTTAAAACCGGCAAGCCGATGGAAAGATTGTTAAATACATATAGTGGATAATATATGAGAACCATCGTTCTAGTAACTGGAGGATTTGATCCACTTCATAGTGGGCATATTTCTTATCTTACTGAAGCAAAAAAATTAGGTGACTTATTGATTGTCGGAGTTAATAGCGATGATTGGTTAACTAGAAAGAAAGGTAAACCATTTATGCCAATTAATGATCGAATTAATATTATACAGAACTTAAAGATGGTCGATGGCGCATTGTTATTCAACGATGGCGATAACTCAGCTAAACAAGCAATTAAAAATGTTAGACAGTTGTATCCGTATGACAAAATTATATTCGCTAACGGCGGAGACAGGACTGACACAAACATTCCGGAAATGGATTTCTACGACCCCCTATTAGATTTTGCATTTAAAGTCGGCGGCGAAGAAAAAATGAATAGCAGTAGTTGGATATTAGAAGAATGGAAAGTTGGAAAGACACCTCGTTCCTGGGGGTACTATAGAGTATTACATGATCGCCCGGGATATAAAGTTAAAGAGTTAGTAGTAGATCCTTACGAAAAGTTAAGCTTACAGCGACATTTTAAAAGATCAGAACTTTGGTTTGTTGTAGAAGGAACAGCAGATATTTTATATCAAGGTAGTTACAAATGGAAAATCAAAGTAAACACAGTTTTAGAAAAAGATGATCATTTTTTAATTGGCATAGGAACATGGCATCAGTTAGCTAATAATCATGATACTCCACTTAAAGTAATTGAGATTCAATACGGAGAAGAATGTACAGAAGATGATATAGAACGGGATGAAGAAGATGCCAAGTAGCAATAAGGAAGGTAAGGGAACGATTATTAGTTGGATTAATGAAAGACAGCAAGACATTAAACGTGTTTTAGATTTGGGCCCCGGCATCGGAACATATTCTAAGTTCTTACGCGGCAAACATCGCTACCTAGCACACTCGCATTGGATTGGTATTGAGGTCTGGGAACCATATATCGCCAAGTATGCATTAAAGTCGCTGTATCACGAAATCCATAATGAAGATATTAGAACATTTGATTACAAGAAATTGAAGAGTATAGACTGTACATTTGCAGGCGACGTACTTGAACACATTACAAAGGAAGAATCCATTGAAGTAATTAATAAAGTATTCGAGATTTCTAAGATAATTATTATTAGCATTCCAATTATCTATATGCCGCAAGAAGAGTCAGAAAACAATCCGCACGAAGTACATGTTAAACCGGATTGGTCGCATACTGAAGTGATGGATACATTTCCGCATATTCAAAAGTTTGAAACAGGTAGGAAAATTGGAGTTTATTGGTTGGAGAAATAATGATAAATGTATTTTGTGTGTATGTTGGAAATTTGTACACAATCGACTATGTTGAAAATTTGTATCACGGCGTTAAAAACAATTTAGATGAAGAATTTACCTTCTACATTTTTACAGATAGAAAAGACCAAGTAAAAAAGCTAGGGGCGTTCGGCAAAGTAGTCTTGCTTCCTAAATTAGTAGTGCCCAAAAACTGGTGGTACAAGCTTTACATGTTCAATAAGGAGAACGCCATAACAGGGCCAGTTCTCTACTTAGACCTCGATGTAATTATTGTAGGTAAGCTTGGTCCTCTAGTTAGTAGAGATAACAAGTTTAGGATCATCCACGACTTTAATAGATCAAACGTGGGATCACATTACAACAAAAGCAATAGCAGTGTCATGTCGTGGGACTTTGCTGAATTTACATATCTTTGGGATCGGTTCAACGAGAACATGCCTCAGTGTGTTTCCAAACTAGCGGGCGACCAGGATTTTATTCATTTAACATTGCGGGACAAAGAATGGTGGCCAGATAATTGGGTGGTTAGTTATAAATGGGAGTATAAACGGGACAAACTATACGATCAATATCAAACTAAAGTGCTAGTTTTTCACGGAAAACCAAAACCTCATGAGATTGAAGATGTTGCATTAAAGGAAATGTGGCAGTATAATAAATAACACTAACTAAGGAAGATTCAACATGGCAAACGGACTTTCGAATCTAAAAACGGCGCCCGGAGTTGATGGTACTGAGTTAGTTTACAAAGGTAAAGCTTTGATAGGAACGATTGAACGCAATTTCAAAGGCCAGCGGATAGTTCGGACACATCCAATGGGATTTGTAATTGGTGAATATATGTCCGATGTTGAAGCATTAAAGTCACTTTCGTCTATAGTATATCTAATAGATCGAGATGAATAAAAAAGCTAAATAGATTTACAGAGGTCTCGGGCTCATCCCTCTTCAAAAATTCTGCGCCATAACAAAAGGAAATATAGTTATGGAAAAGAAAACATTTATATCAACAAAAACTTACTCACATTTAGGACCAGTAGCATATCGACAATGGAAAGCAGAATCCCATTGCAACTTACTTCACGGATATGCCTTATCATTTCACTTTGAATTTACAGCACATGATTTAGATGCTAGAAATTGGGTGGTTGACTTTGGCAGTTTGAAACCACTTAAAGGTTTACTTGAAGATTGGTTTGATCATACGTTATTGGTTGCCCAAGACGATCCTGAATTATCAACATTGGTAGCATTACAAGATAAGAAACTTGCAAAAGTTCATGTCGTAGAAAGAACTGGATGCGAAGGCATTGCAGATACACTTTATGATTATATGAACGAATGCTTTTTAAAGGATTATGGCTACGGTGATCGGGTTTGGTGTTCTAAAGTAGAGGTACGTGAAACCCCATCCAATATGGCGTCTCGGATAGGACATAGACCGGGCGAATTAATATAGGGGGAAAATTGCGGGATAAATATTATTGTTACTTATCCGTCTTTAATTAACAGGCTGCTAGACGGACGGCCGTATAAAAGGAGGGTAACATGATGTATAATGAAAATCTCGCAATCGCTGTAAAATCCCAAGGAAAAGTTTT
>Ga0307380_10002321_pt1 | contig 27133 bp, 19 predicted proteins | sample UN3MG_FD_202239 | JGI IMG/M metagenome (GOLD analysis project Ga0307380, IMG submission 202239) | Soil microbial communities from Risofladan, Vaasa, Finland - UN-3 | ecosystem: Environmental > Terrestrial > Soil > Coastal area > Acid sulfate soil | place: Finland: Risofladan, Vaasa | collected... | reverse complement strand
ACCGCGAGGGAGACGGTTAAGATCCGCCTAAGGGACCGGCTTTCAGAGCGCACATTACTACATGGAGCATTAAATAGTTTCCATTTGTATTATTGTTTATATGCTTCAGCCTTGGTTATATAAAAGTCAAGTATGCAGGAATGATTTACCAGGTGTCAATTTTTAAATTTTAGGCATCTGCGGCTAACTTTATGTAACTACGATTGAAATATTCCGATAGAAAAACTTTTACAATTACCGAAAAAGGTTTAAGTGCAACTGCCTGGGATGCTAGATCATCCCAAGTGAAGCCAGAGGTCATAAGAAGCCCTGAGGCCCGGGGACCCTCTTTTTGGAGCGTGTAGAAGATAAGTAATTTCCATCATCGCCATACTAGATGTACAACGCCCAGGCAGGCCTTTGCGCAGGCTTCCTGCGCGTAGGCGAGCTCGGCGAAGCGGAGTAAAAGACATAATTGCCAGGATTAACTTTTGTTTCTTTTGGTTACAAAAGAAATGGTTTTGCTTCTTTTGCCACCAAAAGAAGAATAAAATTACCTTTACGGACAGATGTAAACAATTTTATGACCTGAGTAGTAAGCTGATTTTTTTAACTTTTTACAAATTAGCAAATCCAAAACTGCTAAGATACTGTTTAAGCTTAAACCGGAAAGGAGCTGAAAGATGAAACCTATCAACTTGGGCCTGTTCGCAGTCTTAACTTTATTACTGGTCGCCAGCGCAACGCAGGCTTTCGGGCTGACCCGCAAATCGGCCAAGGTGGCTGTGATCCAGGCTGAAGGCTCACCGAGGCAGGATCCATTCAAGGGCGATTACGACCCGGCCAAGGTGCGCCCGATGATGGAAGCGCACTTCCAGAAGCTGCTGCGCCTTTTGGACCAGGCCGGCCGGATGGGGGCCGATATTGTCTGCGCACCCGAGGACATGCAGCATATCGGGGCCTATGGACTGCATGTGGATGTCAAAGACCCGGAAAACGGCGAAATCCTTTTTACTTCCCTGGCCGTGCCTGTTCCTGGACCGCTCACGGACCGTATCTCAAAAATCGCTGCAAAACACGGCATGTATATTATCGCCCCGCTCTACGAGCGCAAGGGGGACAGGGTCTACAATACCGCTGTGATTTTCGACCGGGAAGGCAGGATTATGGGCCTTCACCGCAAGACCCACCTGCCGATCCTGGAGACCTGGCTGGTGACCCCGGGCGATGTTTTCGAGGTATTCGAGACTGATTTCGCGAGAATCGCCATAGCCACTTGCTGGGAGATAGCCTTTCCGGAAGTCAGTACGATTTACGCCCTGAAAGAAGCCGACATTATTTTCAATCCCACGATGGGCCGGGAAAACAAAGCAGGCCAGAGCCTGGCCACCGGCCACCGCTACCTGACCCGCGCGGCTGACAACAGGGTTTACATCGCCCCGGTTATCCTGGGCACTGACGGCAACGGGATAATCGACTACAACGGCGAGGTGGTCGCAGAGGCAGTGGGAGTAAAAGATACGGTGATCATGGCCGAGATCGATTTTTCCCGGGAACCGATTACTAAAAGCAAATGGTGGACAACGATCAACGGGAGCGACAACGAAAAGGCTATCCATTATCTCTCCCGTCGCCCTTCCCTTTACCAGTTCCTTACCGAACCTTACCCTCCTCTGCTGGAGCGCTACAAGGGAACCAAGCTCACCACCGGAGACAGGGAAAAACAGCTCGAAGCAGTAAAAGCAGTAGATTACGGCCCTTAAAATTATGGACCCGAAACCGGAATAAGCAGGATCAGAAGTTTAAGGAAACGACTGTAATCTTAATTCAGGCTGCCGGCGTGGGTCGATCTTCTGACTTCATACGACCAGGGTGCATCCCCTCCTTTTTGGATGAAAAGTCTTGACACCATTCAGGTTCACTATAATGTTTAATCTGACTGGTTTCTTCGGGTCAAAACAAAGTACCCACAGAATTCGACATATAAGAACCGGCTTCAGTTCTCCCGATAACCTAAAGGCGGGACAGGCGGATATGTGTCGAAAATATTTTTAACAAATGGAGCTTGTTTCCGATGGAATTAAAAGAGTTATTTGACCATTCAAACGTCTCACTCGATTTAAAAGCCGGCAGCAAGGACGAGGTGTTGCTGGAATTAATCGATTTACTGAAACTGGAAACCAAAGCCAAAGAGATGCTCTTTAAGATGCTGAAAAAGCGGGAAAATCTGGGTTCAACCGGGATTGGCAAAAGTTTTGCTATTCCGCATTGCCGATCTCTGGTGGTGGATAAATTAAATGTTGGATTCGGACGGCATAAACAGGGCCTGGATTTCAATTCTATCGATGGAAAGCCGGCGCATTTTTTCTTTCTGATTGTAGCGCCTCCGATTGAAATATCAAATTACTACCTTCCTGTTCTGGGTAAGGTCGCCCAGTTCTGCAAAACACAGGACATCGGCTCAAAGCTGCAAAAACTCGAGCGTGTCGAGGAGTTTCTAGAACTTCTCAATAAAGCATGACTTAAAGACAAACCTGGTTTATCTGGCAGAATCTATCATGCAAGAAAATCAACTTCGGCTACTGATGTTCCTCCAGGATCTTCTGTGCCTTAAAAAGGAAATCCAGGATTTTCAGGTAGTTGAAAAATACGAGGAGATGGGGTTTCCTCTGGATAAAAAAGAGCAGATTGAAGAAACAATTAAGGAGGTGACTGCACAACTTGATCCGGTATTATACAGACGGTTTCTGCGGATTGCCGAAAAATACGACCGCCCCCTGGCACCGGTCAAAAACGGAGTGTGTTACGGCTGTTTTGTTTCCGCTCCCACAGGCAGTAAGCTGATCACCCAGGCCAAGGATGTAATCGAGTTCTGCAATCATTGCGGGCGGATTTTATATAAAATCAATTAGCTTGAAAGGCTGGGAAGCTCCTGAAAAATGAATTTTGCCACAAGAGCCTCCAGCGGTTGAGATGAGAGTTTATAAAAAATAACGGAGCCGCTGCTCCCACCCTGCAAAGAAATAAGCCTCTTTCCCCAAAAAGAAAGAGGCTTTTTCAGATATGGTTTTCCATCCTCTAAGATAAACCCCCTCAATCCAGTGCAAGCCTGGATTCTCCGGCCCGGGCAGAAATGGCCCGGAAAGACTTTCTTACCTCTTCGGCGCGAATTTCAGCCTGCGGGCGAATCTGCGCTGCATCTGATAAATGAATTTCATCAACCCGTCCTGCATGTTATCCGTTATATGGTAAAACTTGGCCCGCACCATATACCCTTTATCCTCTTTTCCCTTATGGCTCCAGACCACCTCGGATAGAAGCGGTTCGGTATGCTCGTCACTGAGCATCTGGAAATTGAGATAGAGAAAATCACCCTTGGCCGTCTTTTTCTGGGTTCGAAAAGCCAGGCCCCCCCCGCTGATATCATCGGTGTCTCCAGCGAAAACAGGAAGATTTTCACATTTATCAAGATTGTGATCGATTTCTACCTTGTTGAATTTATCTTTCGGTATGTGGTAAAAACTGAACCTGAAATGCACTTCCATGCGGGAGAAACTTCTCGCCTGCACGCGGTCCATTTTTGCAGGATGCTTGAGGTATAAAAGGTTTTTCTCCCGGTTTGGGCGTGCTGATAGAGTCGTACTGAGGCTGTATCCAGCATCGGATTCCCGGTAAAAATTAACATCGATTTTGGTGTTAAGATCAAGGCCAAGAAAATCGAGATCGATTTTCGAGCTGTCCAATATCAACTGGTCGCTTTTGGTTTCGATTACAGTTGAAGGATATTCTAAAACCTGGTCTTTCTTTTTCACGATAATTTTGACAGGCTGATCCTTTTGAATATCCCTGGTGGAGCCAAGCTGCAGAGTCTTTTCGATTTTATTAAATCCGACTTTATCCTTGATCTCCCCGACCAGCTGTTTAAAATAACCACTCTCCTGCTCGGAAAATTTCTGTTTACTCTCGTATCTTTGTATCAGGTGCTGGAAAATGTCAAAAGAGTCCAGAACCCGATAAGGTTGTGAAATGCCGGTGAGCTTGATCGCTTCAGAAAGCAGGTTGATATGCTTTTGCTCAAGTTCCTTTTCTACAGCCTTGCGCTCGAAATAAATCCGTTCTCTTTCGAGGCGTTTGGCCTTTTCCCTCCTGGCGTTGATGACGGCAAAAGTAATCACTCCGGCCAGTACAATCCCTAAGGCCCAGATAACCGCGTTAATGGCCGGACTGCTTTCGGTCCAGCCTGTTTGGATATCTTTCCAGCGCTGCACCTTGGGTACCAGAAAATTAAGCGTTTCGTCGGTCCACAATTTAACCAGACCGGTAATCAAGAATTGTAGATAATCCACGCTTAGCCTCCGCTAGAAAACTTTAAACAAAGAGCGGCAAATTAGCTTACCAAAATCAGGGGCTGGTTTCAAAAGCCTGAGAAGAAAAGTACTCTTTTCTCTGCACCAGCTCTACTCCACGGATCCGTTTGAGAGTACCTATTATTCGTTTAAGCTGTTTCAAGTCCTTTATCTCGACAACAAAAGTTGCGGAAAATTCGAAATCCTTGGATTTAACCGAGGCGCTGCGAATATTGGTTCCGGTTTCTGATATCGCCGCGGTCAGATCGGCCAGCACCCCCTTACGGTCGTTGCCGGTAACCAGCAGGCGGACGATATAATCACGGTCGCCCCCGGCTTTCCAGTCGATGAGCACCCTTCTGTCCGGATCGGAATTCATCCGCAGGAGATTCGGGCAGTCCGCACGGTGGATTGAAACGCCCCGACCTCTGGTAATATAGCCGACCACCTTATCCCCGGGAACGGGTTGGCAGCAACCGGCATAGGTGACCATCAAATTGCCTATGCCCTGCAACCGAATGCCTGTTGTGTTCTTGCGGATTTTATCGACAAGCCGGTCGAAGGCGCCGGGTTTTTTGGCCTTATCCTGCTCGCTGTCCGGGAACAGATAGCTCATCACCTGGACAATGGAGATATGGCCCTGGCCGATCGTCTCATAGAGTTTGTCAACCGGGCCGGTGACATTGAAATGTTCCGCCAGCTCTTTCAACCGGGCGTCATCCATTTTCGGACGGCGCTGTCTTTTGAATTCCCGCCCAATTATCTCTTTGCCAAGTTTGACACTGTCGGCGAATTCCTGTTCCCGGACCCAGGAGCGGATCTTGCTTCTGGCTTTCGCCGTACGCACGAACTGGATCCAGTCTTTGCCGGGTTTGGTATTGGGATTTGTAATAATCTCGACAGTCTGGCCGCTTTTCAGGCGAGTGCTAAGAGGCGCTATCCTCCCGTCGATCCTGCCGCCTGCGCAGTGCAAGCCGATTTCTGTGTGCACTGCAAAAGCGAAATCAATGATTGTCGAGCCGGCTGGTAATTTTATCAATTGACCTTTGGGAGTGAAAACAAACACCTCGTCGTGGAACAGATCGATTTTGAGAAACTCCATAAAATCCTTGGGGTCCTTGGTCTCGTTCTGCCACTCCAGCACTTCCCGCAGCCAACTCATGCGTTTATCCAGTTCACTCTCTTTATACTGCCGCTCTTTGAACTTCCAGTGCGCGGCAATACCGTACTCTGCTGTGCGGTGCATTTCATGGGTCCGTATTTGCACCTCTATTAATTGGCCTTTCGGACCGTAGACCGTGGTGTGCAGGGACTGGTACATGTTACTTTTCGGAGTAGCTATGTAATCCTTAAAACGGTCGTGCAGCGGAGTCCAGGTGGAGTGAACGATGCCCAGAATATAGTAGCAGTCGGCCACGGAATTGGTCAGCACTCTCAGGCCAATCAGGTCATAAAGCTCCTCGAGGGTTTTTGAAAGACGTTCCATTTTTTTAAAAATACTATATAGGTGCTTGGGTCTGCCGGTCACCTCGGCAATTATTCCGGCTTTGTCGATCTCTTTCTGCAGCGGCTTCTTGAACTGTTCGACCAGGCTTTCTCTCTCCGTGCGTTTCCGGGCTACTTGTTTGGCCAGCTTGCGGTACTTTTCAGGCTCCAGATACTTGAAAGCCAGATCCTCGAGTTCCCAGCGGATCAAGGCGATACCGAAACGATGGGCTAAAGGGGCGTAGATGTCCAGGGTTTCTCTGGCAATGCGCCTCCTTCTCTCCTCGGGCAGGGCGTCCAGGGTACGCATATTGTGGAGCCGGTCAGCGAACTTGATCAGGATCACTCTCACATCTTTAGCCATGGACAGGATAAGCTTGCGGTAGTTCTCAACCTGCTCTTCCTGAGCCGACCGTGAGGCGTAACCGTCCATCCTGCTGATCTTGGTGAGCCCGTCAACTATACCGGCGATCTCATCACCGAAATTCTTTTTTACATCCGCCAGCGAGCATTGGGTGTCCTCGATAACATCGTGGATCAGGGCGCTGGCAATCGAGACTGTATCATACAATTTCAGGTCCAGCAGTATCCGCACCGTCGAATCCGTATGCGTAATGTAATCTTCGCCGGAACTCCGCTTCTGCCCCTGGTGAGCCTGGGCTCCAAAATCATACGCCCGTTCGATCAGCTTAAAATCGAGGTTCTTAATCCCGGCGAGCAATTTAAAGAGCGGTTCTTTCGACATAAAATCTCTTGACTTCCTGAGAACTGAAATTCGACTCCCTAGACTATTATGCCTGAAATACCTTTCGGCACTTTTCTCTCTCTATTAAGATTATATAATTATTTTATCCAAATGTTCAACTATTAGATCACAAAAATAGAACCGACCCGAATAAAGCGGACTTTTTGGTGGAGGCTGGTCAGGGGGAAACTTTTTGCTAAAACTGCTGGAGCGCTCGAACTCGCCTCAAGCCGCCTGCCGGAATTTCGCACCAAATCGGCAATCGGGCGGTTGCAAGCTCAACCGGAAACAATGTAAATCAACTCCCGGTTCTTATTACAGGCCAATCGCAGCCCTCCCTTCTCATCGACATCAATCAATTTTTTTTCCAATAAAAGGTTGCATAGAGCATCCGTAATAAAGATCGATCGCAAAATCTCCAGCAAATCAGCCAGTTTCTTGTCTTTGCCGAAAACCAGCGATGTTTTGCTGTAACCCACAAGCTTACGGTCATAAAGCAGCTTTCTCAAATTTGTACTAATCTCGTTGACAATCCCACTGTTTTTCGGATCGGTTAGCTTGAGCTCCTCAAAGATCAGTTTAAGTGAAACCTCACCACCTTCGATAGAGTTGTCCAACAGGTTTTCTCCGGTTCTGTCGACAAGAAGGCTTGAGCTCAATTTTTTACTGGCGCTCTTGACCGGGACGGGTTTGATTTCCTTTTCTTCGTGCGGGGTTAATTCTTGCGTGGCTGCCGGTTCGCCTTTTTCGGTTTGCATCTCTTCGATTGCTTGACTTGTCGTCTCCTCTCCCTCTTCTTCCGGGCTCGGTTCTGCCCGGGGCGAGGAAAAAATCTCGCCGTGCAGGCTGTCTTGAAGACTCATCATGAAACTCTTGAGCTCTCCTGCGCAAGAGGACATTTTCCCGGCCAGTCTCTCCATCTTGCTCTGAAGAATCACCACCTCCCGCAAATTACCCTGCTGATCCTCAATAAACCCGTTTTCACGATTGAAATAATGGCGGTTCATAATACTGAGGAATTCATCCTGGTATGAGGTAAGCTCGCGCTCCAAAGAACCAAACCTGGACTGGAAGTTATCGAGCTTTTTCAACTGCTCCCTGGAAAGCAGCAGGTCGCTGTTTTGAGTTTTTATCTCCACCATAAGCACCCCGTAAATTGATTAGGTGGTTGGAGCAACAAGCAGTTCAGCCAGCCCTGCCGCAACAGTGTTTGAATTTTTTACCACTGCCGCAGGGACAGGGATCGTTCCGCCCTACCTTGGGCCGATCACGCCTGATTGTCTTTTGCCTGCCGGCAGCCGGATCGCCAGGTTCAACCAATGGTTCAGCCCCGGAAAAAGCTGAGACAGTAGCGTGGTGCACGGCTAATTTCTCGGGCTGTCTCCGCCGCTCGATCTCTGATTCATCGATGAATTGTGCCTTGAAAAAGAGTGAGGCCACCTCTTCTTTAATGTGGTCCATCAACTCGATAAATGAATCAAAGGCCTCCTTTTTGTATTCAACCAGCGGATCTTTCTGGCCGTAAGCGCGGAAATTGATGCCAGCCTTCAGATGATCCAGCATATACAGATGTTCGCGCCAGTTTTCATCGATCACCCGCATCAGGATCTGCTGCATAAGGAAGTTCTTCCTCTCCTCACCAAATTCCTGGCATTTATGATTGTAAAGCTGATCGACTATTTTCAAAATCCGCTCGCGCAAGTCTGCGGCGGTGAGTTCTTCGAGATCTTTTGTGTCAAAATGCACACTGAGCAGGTAGGTTCTCAGGAGATTTTCCGACAGCCCTTTCAAATCCCAATTCTCAGGCTCGGTACCCTCGATAATATACTTATCCAATTTGAAATTCACCGATTCATCGATCATTTCCTTGAACTCTTTTTCCAGGTCCTTGCCCTCCTGGGCAAACAGGCGCAGGTCATAAATCACCTCGCGCTGCTGGTTCATCACGTCATCGTATTCAAGCAGATGTTTTCTGATTTGAAAGTTATTGCCCTCGACTTTTTTCTGGGCCCGTCCGATTGACCGGGAGACCAGGGGATGAGTGATCACCTCGCCCTCTTGCAAACCCAGCCGGTCCATGACCCCGGCAATCCGTTCACTGCCGAAAAGGCGCATCAGGTCGTCCTCGAGGGAGAGGAAAAACTGGGAAGAGCCGGGATCGCCCTGCCTGCCGCTGCGGCCCCTGAGCTGGCGGTCGATCCGGCGCGCCTCATGCCGTTCGGTGCCTACGATGGCCAGACCGCCCAAACCAGTGACACCGGAACCAAGCTTGATATCCGTGCCGCGGCCGGCCATGTTGGTGGCTATGGTTGCTGCTTCTTTCTGACCTGCAGTGGCCACGATTTCCGCTTCCTGCTGGTGATACTTGGCGTTAAGTACGTGATGTTTGATACCCCGCCTCTTTAACATGCGGCTGAGAGTTTCGGAAACCTCCACACTGATCGTACCCACCAGAACAGGCCGGCCTTCTTCATGCAATTCCTCAACCTCATCGATAATGGCTTTAAATTTCTCCCTGCGCGTACGATAAATCTTATCTTCCATATCTTTGCGGATCACTTTACGGTTGGTCGGGATAACGATCACATCCAGTTTGTAAATCTGCCAGAACTCGTCAGCTTCGGTTTCCGCCGTACCGGTCATCCCGGCCAGTTTTTTATAGAGGCGGAAATAATTCTGCAGGGTGATAGTGGCCAGAGTCTGGGTTTCGCCCTCGATTTTTACTCCCTCTTTAGCCTCGAGCGCCTGGTGCAGTCCCTCACTGTACCTTCTTCCCGGCATCAGCCTTCCGGTAAACTCGTCCACTATCAACACTTTCCCTTCCTGTACCACATAATCCACATCGCGCTCGAACAGGATGTAAGCTTTCAAAAGCTGTTGAATGGTGTGGATTTTATCGCTTTTTTCAAGGTAGTCACGCTCCACGGCCTTGATTTTCTCAAGCCTACGGGAAGGACTCAAAGTCGTATCGGTCTGAATCTCGTTAATTTCCACACTCAGGTCCGGGATCACGAACAAGTTGGGATCATTGGGGCTCATAAAGTCAATCCCTTTATCCGAAAACTGAACCTGATTGCCCTTTTCATCCATCGAGAAATAGAGCTCTTCATCCAGTTCGGGGATTCGTTTTTCGCGCATGTAATCGGCCTCGACCCGCTGCATCAGTTTCTTGGTACCCACCTCGTTGAGTATCTTGAGCAGGCGTTTATTTTTGGGTACGCCACGAGCAGCCTGCAGGATTTTCTTGCCTGCCTCGGAGTTGATCTCCATAGCCTTTCGATCATCCTCTTCGGTTTCGGCTTTCTTCAACAGGTCGGCTGCCTCGCCGATAATATTATTCACCTGTTTGACCTGGACCCGGACAAGTTCCTCCACCAGGGGCTTGAATTGCTTGAATTTTGGCCCAGTGCCCTGCACCGGTCCAGAGATGATAAGCGGAGTGCGCGCCTCATCAATCAGCACGCTGTCTACCTCATCTACAATGGCGTAATGGTGTTCCCGCTGGACCCGGTCTTCCAGGCGCAAGGTCATGTTGTCACGCAGGTAATCGAAACCGAATTCATTGTTGGTACCATAAGTCACATCGAAGTTGTAAGCGATCTTGCGTTCCTCGGGCTCCATATCGTGCTGGATGCACCCCACACTGATCCCTATAAATGAGAAGATCGTACCCATCCACTCGGAATCACGCCGGGCGAGATAATCGTTCACAGTAACCAGATGCACCCCGCGTCCTTTGAGGGCATTGAGATAAAGAGGCATGACAGCCACCAGAGTTTTACCTTCACCGGTGGCCATCTCTGTGATCTTACCCTGGTGCAGGACCACCGCTCCGACAAGCTGTACATCGTAAGGGATCATATCCCAGACCATCGGCTGCTCGCAGACACTGATATCGCGACCCATATTGCGGCGGCATGCATCCTTGACGATAGCAAAAGCTTCGACCATTGCCTCATCGCAGGCTTTCTCCTGCTTTTCGGGATCCTTGATCGAGCTGATCCTTTCCTTAAGGGCCAGGCTTTTTGCCCGTAATTCTTCATCGCTCAAGGGTTCAAGTTCGGCATAGAGCCGGTTGATCTCTTCAACCAGCGGCATGATCTTTTTCATCTCCCGCTGGTGCTTGTCGCCGATTATTTTTTTCAACAGACCTGTAAACATTTTCCCGCTTCAATAATTCAACAGTTAAAGCAACCCGAATTAATTTAAAAATGTTCCTTATTTAAATACTAATTTTAACGTAACTTAAAATCAACTCCTGCTTTTCCGATACAATCCGTGGGCCTCGATATAACCGGCCACAGGTTCGGGAACCATATACCGGATGGATTTTCCCGCTTCGCACGCCTGGCGAATGCCTGTCGCCGATATGCTGATCAAAGGCATTCTAACAAAAATTATGTCCTTTCCGCCAGGCTTTTTCTCTATCGCCTGCTGACCCAGGTTTGAACCCTCTCTGGCAAGCGCCACTATTCTGGCCTCCCGATAGATATCCTCCCAGTTTTTCCACGTATGCAGATCGTTCAGATTATCCGCTCCAAGGATAAAAAAAAGTTCATCCCCGGCCTTTAATCTCTTTTTAAACGAGCGTAAAGTATCAATTGTGTAAGAGTTCCCTCCCCTCTCGAGCTCTTCCAGGCAGATGCCGAAACGACCATTTCCGGCCAGCGCCTCTCGCAACATCGCCACCCTGTGCACAGCGCTGGTTATCGGCACTTCCAATTTATGCGGCGGATTCGCAGCCGGGACGAACAGCACCTGATCGAGCCCCAGCTCATTCGCAGCGGTCTCGGCTCCTATCAAATGCCCGATATGGACAGGATCGAATGTTCCGCCCATTAATGCAATTTTCAAATTACCCCCTGTTTAATTATATCAAAACCAAAGGTTTTTACAACACCATACCAGCATCGCCCAGTTAAGCCTGATCTCAGCAAGCAGATATTCTATAATCTGCTGACTCAATAAACGAAATAATCGCCGCTCTCGAAAGACATTCCGCGTCAAGGCTGATCTGTTTCTCTCAAGAACAAGTTAAAAAATCCGATTTTTAATGTTCCTTACTTTCCAGCGGTCGAGTCGCTTGCCACCTCCGGGGAGCTTCCGCACAATTTCTCACCGTACTCTGTATCAGCATAATCCTTGCAGAGCCAATTCCTGGCATCCTTTGCATCATCCGGATAACCCATTTTTTCACTGGCCAGGTACAGATGATAGAGGGCGGACGGCATGCTGGTGGATTCGGGGTAATTCTCCAGAATGCTTTTGAGATAAATAATAGCCGAATCATAAAGCTTGCGCTTGAAATAGAACTTGGCTGTGATCAACTCTTTCTCTGCCAGTTGATCTTTAAAAATCCGGATATTCACTCTTACCGTGTCCACATATTTGGTATTCGGATACTTGGCCAGAAGAGTCTCCAGCAGCTCCAGGGCTTTTGTTGTTTCTGTCTGGTCCCGCTCGGGGCGCTTGCTCATCTGCCCATAAGCCAGGCCGGCTTTGAAAAGGGATATATCCGCAAACCTGCCCTGGGGGAATTCGCGGTTCAGGCGTTCGAACTCATTGGCGGCCAGCAGGCTTTCGCCGCTTGAAAAGTAGGAATCAGCCAGGTAAAACCTGGCCTGCTCTACGAGATCCGATCCCGGATACTTATAGATCAATTGTTTGAAGCTTTCGATAGCGGACGGGTATTTTTTCCGCTGGTAAGCATCGTAAGCCGCCTCGAACTCACCTTCAGGCGTAGGCGCAAACTGTTTCCGCGGCCCGCAAGCACCCGAGCCCAGGATCAGGCTGAACACCAGCAGATACATCACCGAGCAATGATAAATATTTCGCCTTTGCAACAATCCTCCCATAAAATAACATTCTGTCAGAATGACTTGGGCCAGCTTTATACTCTTTCTCTTACCAGCGGGCTGTTTCAAGCCTTAAAATTGAAAAAATTATAGCGGTGTTTCAAACTCAAAGCCAGCACCGGAAAATCCATTCCCCTCGGCTAATAAACTCGGACTGTGATGTATAGTCCGCATTATTCATATAACTGATCGCTACTCCATACTATTATGAATAAACGATATCCGTAACTTTTTATAATAACCATTTAGTAATTCAGGAGTCCGGAGTCAGAATTCAGAATATTTTTTTGAAATGATAACCAGAGGTTTTTAACCTTCTGACTCCTGTATTCTGACTTCTGACTTCTTGGCCGGTCTATAGTAAATGCTTGAAAGACCGAAAGCCTATTCCTTTTTACTAAATTTTGTGAAAAATCCAGGTTAGAAATTATTCTTTCCGATAAATCGATTTATCTCATTTTACTCTCTTGTTCAGTTCTAGTTCCTGAATCCTCCTCCTGGCCTGTTCGACAATCTTTTCTTTCCAGTAATAACGGTTCAGTTTCATCACCTGGCGGTAAGCATCTTCAGCTTCTTCCGGGCGGTCACTGGCGAGCAGGAACTCTCCCCGTAAAAAATAAGCATCATCCAAAAGATGCTGCGGCTGTCCTTTGGAGATTATTTCATCCAGGTAAAAAAGAGCCCCTTCGATATCCCCGTCAGAGAACATCTTCTGAGCCAGCGGGTAGCAGCAGCTCCCTCGATGCCAGCGCACCTGCTCGATTTGCGGATGATCCGGATAGAGTACGATAAATTGATCGAAATAAAGGAAAGCGTCAAAATAGTCCTCGAGTTTCTCATAACTCTGCGCCAGATGGAAAAGGTAGTCGGCCCTGTTTTCCACCTCCAGTTGCAATGGAAGTCCCCGCAGAAAATAAGTAATGGCCTTGCGGTAGTCAGCTTGCTGGAAATAGAATTCCCCCAGATCGAAAAAGTATCTGCCCAGACTGTACGACGGATCTATGTGCAATATTTCCTCCAGGGCGTGAACCATGGTGGTGTTATCACCGGCTTTACCTCGCTCGACCGCGATCTGCAAATAGTCCAGAAGCACTTCAGCATCAGGCGCCTTATCGCTAGCATTAAAGTAGCGATCATAGTAATTTTTGGCCTGAAAGAAATCGCCCTTCATTACATATACCTTGCCGATCTTGCGCAGGAGGCTGGTAGTCACTCCTTGGGTCTTCTGCGCCATCAGGTACTCTGCCAGGGAGTCATCGTAATAGCCGTACCTGTAATAATAGTCTCCGCGTTCCTCGTAATTTGTGGACACGCGCATGCAGGAGGCTGAAAGAATGAGGAATATTATTAAAAGTTTTAATCTCAAAGAAGAGACCATGCTTGTTTTCGCCTGAATTGACTATCAAGCTTAAAGGAAGCGAAAAAGCCGCCGAAATTATCTGCAAAGACCGAAACATCGCCGGGGCGAACTCAGCGAACCGTAAATATATTTATCAAAAAAAGTTAAACATACAGATTTAAAGTGTCAACACATTTTACCTTCAAGGCATTGTTTCTTGAACCCGATCCAGTCTTACTATCCTTGGCAAACAGGGCCAATAATTCAGTGCAAAGGCTATTTGAAGATAAATTCCGGTATTTGCCAAAATCAATCGTAAAGCGTCAAAAAGTGACCTGTTTTCCTTTTCCGGCTTGACAGCAATGAGGTTATCATCCATAATATAAAACGACAATATCAACAAATTCCGTTTTCTGACATTGGAGATACTCTCCTGTTTAAACCCAGGTCGAGCAATGGATTGTCCTGAACTTGATAAACTGATCGCAGGCATTGAGGGCAACATTGTGCCTGTCAAAGTACGCCAGCTTTTCGAAGCCCACCTGGAAGAGTGCCGGACTTGTCAGGCCGCCCTGAACAAATTTCTTCAAATTGAGCGAATCCTGGAAAAAACCGTTTATGGCGATCCACACAAGGACCATTACCTTGCCTATCTCTCCCATTTGACTGGCCGCAAAATGCGCTGGGAAACCGCTGAGGAGGCCAAAAAAAGCAGTCGGGTAAATATACGCCGCCTGCTGATCAAGATAAGCGCAGGTTTTTTTATAGCCGCCGCAGCAGGAGCCTCAGCCGTTCTCATTCTCAGCAGCCTGGGAATAATCGGCGAGTTCGGGGCCGGTAAGAAGTCTATCACGACATCTCCCACTGCACAGGAGACTCCCAGGCCGGATTCTGTCCCCGCCGGCCCGGCAAAACCAATCCCTTCGGAAGCCGTTATCCCCTCGGCCCCTACCGCAGAGGGCGAACAGTCTCAAGGGGTAACTCCGCAAGACATTTTCAAAAAACTGAACCTTGGGGAAGAACCTCCAGAGATGCAGGCTATTACGGCCGGGGAGAAAGCCGATTCAGCAAAGCTTTGGAGCCTCGAGGCCGAGCTATCCGCCCTGCGGGATGCGCTTTCGAGAACCCCGGGTGACCACAGCCTGATCAAGCGCTCCATGGATAAATACCGTCAGGTGATCGCAGAGCGCAAAAGCCTGGGCCGTCCATCCAGGGTCAAAGATTATTATAATCTGGGATACCTGCACTATATTATCGAAGAGTACCCCCAGACAGCCACTGTTGCAGGAGAAGGGCTCCGGGTGGTGCGAATGGGCCCTACCCAGTACCTGCACTATATCAAGGCCATGTCACATTATCAAATAGCGCTGAAAGCGGGCACTCCCCTGCCGCCTGACTCCTCGCTTGACGAGACGGCGAGAGTCCGCGGCGCCGCTCTCAGGGCGGAACTTGATATTGAAGGCCGAAAGAGAGCAGTTATCGAGCTGAGAAGATCGATCACAGAGTTCAGCTACCTGCTCAAAAATCCCGAGCTGCAGCAAACGGCCCAAGGATGGATTCTCAGATGCAACGAGCTGATCGGCGAACTGGGCAGCGAGTGATATGTTTCCTCCTGGTCCTAGCTGAATTACCATATTCTTGCCTTTTTTGTTCCTTGCCGTTATTAATAATACCCTGAAAAATCTGTTACCTTTTCACGGAGTCCTCTTTGTCCAACGGGAATGTTTTTCAACGCTGGCAGTCGCGGGTCGAGAAAGGCCTCTTGAGGCTCATTGAAATGCCGCTTCCGCCTGAAAAATCAGGACGCTACCGGGAAACATTGGAGCGCAGCCGGAACCTATTAAAGCTCAAAGCCCCGATGTCCCGCCTTTTTAACAGTCTGGGCGAATTGAGCCTCAGACTGGGATTCCAGATTCTTTCAATTGTCCTGCTCCGGAGAGCCGAGAATATTGATCCCAAAGATCCGCTCCCCAAAATCAACCTCTCCAGAGCCCAGTTGAGCCTGGCTAACCGCTTTTTTCTGCGCGCCCCAAAGAGCGGTGCGGTCTCCTACAACCTGCAAAACGGGAATAAACGCCTTGACCAGTTGATCCAGCGCAGAACCCTTCCCGAGAGCAAGCTGGTTGAGGTTACCTTGCTGCGCCGCCGCATTGAAGACCGCCTGGAAATGTGGAAGGATGTCCGCCGCGGGGAACTCGAACCCGGCGAGATCAAAGAGATTCTCCTTAAAGAGGATGAGCAATTGCGCCAGGTGCAAATTCGTAAAATCCCCTCAGTGGCTGAGCTCGAGAAACTGGAACCCAGGAGAGTGGGTTTTTATTACCGGGAATACAGGGAAGAGCAGCTTAAGCGAAAGGAAAAGCGCCACAGAAAGTAGTCTCTGAAGGTTGAAAGCCAAGTGTCAGCCAGGCTAATCATTCACTGAAAAAAGGCCTTTCCCTTAAAAACGCGGGAAAGGCCTTTTATATAAAGGTGCTGTCAGGCAGAGGCGGCTTAGCTCTTGAAATTTTCATAAGGCAGCATCAAGCTTCTCACCATTTCCTGCCTGAGATCGAGGTTTTTGACCATTTCATGTTCCAGGAAACTGATCCGCTGGCCGAAACGGTCGAACATCTCATCCCGGCATTCAACCTGCTTCTGCGGGCGCAGCGGATCAAAAAGCTGGTCGTAATTGGGCCAGATATTTTCCATGGCTCCGGTTTTGGGAACATTTGCCCCGGGTAAAATTTTCCAGGGGACAAACTCGATTTCATCCGCCACTATGGCCTGCTGCAGTTTCAGGGACAGCTCCTTGGGCACATCTACAAGATCCTTGTCACTGCTTTTCCAGTAACCCCCGGTATTGAACACATAGCAGACAGTGCCGGTTTTGAAAAGTTTCAGGAAAATCTCGCAGTCGGTACTCAAGTAGTGACAGCGGAAAGGATTAGCGAAGGGCTCGAACACCAGCCGTTTCATCTCCTCGGCCGGCACATTCTCAGCCGCGGTGCGTTTGGTCATCAGGGTAGCACCCATAGAAACAGCGAGCACAGGGTCATCCAGACGGACTATCGGGGGCAGGGTGGAATCCTTCATCAACCAGACAACCATATCGGGCTTGCCTGTTTTATCGGCCACTGTGTCAAGCACATCGCGGCTTTTAAGGCAGCGGCCGTTTCCATTGCGCACATCATTGAGAAGCGGGATTTTTTTCCCGTCAATAATAACCAACCCACAGTTCATAAAGCTGAAAACCATTTCTTCGGTCCAGCCGCGGTCTGTTTTATCGAACAGATTGGGTTCGAGGGCCATCGAGCAATCGCGCTCGAGATCGATTACAAAAGCATCGTCATGGATTATCACCCCGCCTTTGCGGTTTGTAAGCGCGCTCTTGCCGCTGCCAGAGAGGCCGAAATTGGCAGTGATCCTTGTCTTGCCGTTATGGGTGTCCTGGCGAATTCCTCCATGGCAGGCCACCATGTTCTGGCGCACTGCAGCTCTCCAGATAAGGGTCAGGGTGCCTTTTTTCATCTCGCCGAAATACCTCAGGCCCAGAATGGCGATGGCATTGGTATTGTCATCAATAATCACCAGCCCATCGGGATAATCCGGGTGCCGCCATTCCGGGTCGGCAAGTACCAGGATATCAGGCTCCTCGAGCGGCTGGCTGTGCTTGTAACGCTCAGCCGCCTCTCCCTCGAAGGCCTGAAAATTTGTCAGCCAGTCGGAAGCGTTTTTTGCGTGCCGTTTAGGGATAAGAAAGTTCATTTTCAACATGAACTCCTCTGTAAGACCGCCGATAGCCGAGGTAACAATACACTCTTTCTCACCCAGGCGGAAAACGGCTTCCCGGAGCACGCTGAGATAACGTTTGCGCCCGGCCTCATCTGTCCGGCTAATTATACCCCTGGCCCGGGCGGTTCTGCCCACCACACTGCCATCACAGGAGAAAAGAGCCGGACTCCCGCTTTTTATGCCAAACTGCTCCGGCCGGTACATGGGAACATCCAGTTCAATAACTCCGGGCTGCCTGCGGGCAAGCTCGTAAATCTGGGCATGGGTCATAGATTCCACATTATTGCCGTAAAAAGCGGTCTCAATGGTTGCGCGGAACGCTCCCAGGCGGAAAAGATCATTCTTGAAAAAATCGTAGCTATTTTTTGTACTCATCGGTTCTCCATTTGTTTAAAAATGCACAAGTTTATTACAGCCATGCTAAACCTGTAAATCTCTTTCCTGACTCCTCCCGTTCTTAGAAATATCAACAGATCAATCACCGATCAGCCATGGACAACAACAAAAATACAATCTTTCAGGATCCGAATCTCAAGCCTGGCGAAGTCAGACTGTCTGGCCCTTAAAAGCCGACTCCCTGCGCATCCAGACTGCAATTTAGCCTCTTCAGACAGGTCTATTAAGATAAAGTTTATTGGATAAGTCTGCAAGCAAATAATAAAAATTATATTTTTCTTTACACAGAACTTCCTGTTGCGTATATTTCTAAAAAAGAAGATATCCTCTAAATTTATTTTCAGTTGATGGAGGTTCTGGTGGGTAAGCAGGCCATGAGCACGGTAAGCCAAAAATCATACAAGGAATGGTCCAGCGAGGACCTGTGGGCCTGCATTCTTTCTCCGCTGGCTTACTTTACTATCACTGCTGGGGTGGCTCTGCTTCTGCTGAATCAGTGGACAGGCTATTTGTTGACATTCGCCGGATTGGCGCTTTCAGCGGCAATGTTTTATGTAATTGATCCCAAGTTGAAAGCCCTAAGCGCCGATTTTGAGAAAAAACAGAAAGGTTATCTAGAAGAACTGGACAAAATCATCGAATGGAAATCCACCTCTGATTCGGAAAGCTGAATGTCTGATGGATCTTGAAGTGCTCAAACCTATTGGCTCTCCTATCTTAGGAATAATAATTCCTCTTGCCGTTTTCCTTTTAGCCACTCTGCTGACCTGGCTCTTGTACCGGCATTTTTCGAAATCCGGCAGCTAGATCTTACCTGCAGTAAAACAGCAGACAATCTCCCGGATCTCTTTATTTTCCCTTGTTATCTTCCCGCTGAATCCGGTTTAGTGTTAACCCGGGGGTTGAGTGCACTCCAAAAACACTCGATACAAATCACATCTGGGCGGCGCGCAATGCACCCAGATGGATTGCTGATAAAAACAAACATGTCGGCCAGACCGGAACCCTGAGATACTATGCAGCTATTATACCTCAAAGAATCTTAATCGTTGAAGCCACTGTTTCAAAGTTCTCCGGATGGGATAACAAAATCGATTCTTCCAGGGCGCAACCCTTTCCCCATTGGGAAATCCTCACCGGCTTACCCTCCAGGCTCGCTATCTGTATGCCCCAGGCGCGGTTGATGGCCAGGATGGCCGCCGCATCCCAAAGGTAAATTCCGCTCTGCAGCACTCCGGCTGTGGTGGCGCGGGCAGTTAAAAGCCCGTGATAAGCTGCGCTTCCCAAAGAACGCACCTTTCCGGGGAAGTTTATCAAAAACCGCCGGTGGGCATCCGAAGGGGTGTAGAGTACAGCTTCACTGTCCAGGACAGCCGGCTGCGCGGGCTGGTAAGGTTTGGCGTTGCGGTAAACACGGTTATCAGCGCCGGTATAGTAAAGCTCATCCAGCAGGGGCAGATAGACCAGTCCGAATTCCGCCTCCTCTCTTTCTACAAGGCCCAGAGAGAAAGCCCAGCAGGGAAGGCCGCTCACAAAAGAACTCGTACCATCCAAAGGGTCAACCACCCAGTAAGGCTCATCCCCGCCTGCGCCCCGTTCGGCTCCCTGCTCCTCGCCCAGAATCCCGAATCCGGGGGTAAGGACCGCTAATTTGCGCCGCACGAGCTTTTCAATCTCGTTGTCTGCCTCCGTAACAAAGCTTCGATCAGGCTTGCGGCTCGCTCCCACCCTGCCGAAATACCCGAGTGCCACTTCGCCTGCGGCATACGCCAGCTTGATCACTTGATCTAGATCGAACTTTTCTATCTTTACCTCCTTTACTACTCAGGTCATAAAATTGTTTACATCTGTCCGTAAAGGTAGTTTTATTCTTCTTTTGGTGGCAAAAGAAGCAAAACCATTTCTTTTTAAACAAAAAGAAACAAAAGTTAATCCTGGCACTTAAGTCCTTTACTCCGCTTCGCCGAGCTCGCCTGCGCGCAGGAAGCCTGCGCAAAGGCCTGCCTGGGCGGTGTACATATATCAAAGCATGCATGGAAATTACTTGTCTTCTACACGCTCCAGAAACAGGGGCCTCGGACTTCAGGGCTTCTTATAGTCTTTAGTTTCACCTGGGATGGCTTTATCATCCCAGGTAGCTGCACTAAAATCTCTTTTCGGCAGCTTTAAAAGTTTTCTCCCGGGGTATTTCAACCGTTGTCAGGTAAAGTAAGTCGCCGGCGCCTTAAATGTAAGAATCGACATCCGGTAAATCATTCCTGTTTACTCAACTTATATTAATAACCAAGGCTAAAGCATATAAAAACAATATAAATGGAAACTATTTAATGCTCCCTGTAGTAACTTAATAAAAAATCCCATTCAACCTTTCAGGCTGTTTTATTCTTTATCCAACAGCATTCAGGCGACTCCCCCCAATCGCGCTCATCTGTCTTCACCCCAGCCGTAATGACGGTTCGCTTCTTTGTCCTGGCATGGGCCGGAACCCGGACCTTGAAAGAGAGATCCCTTTCCTCTTTTCCCTGGATGACAATCCGGGCTTATGATGGGTCAGCCTGCCAGCCCTGTGGGAGACAGAGTGAAACCCGGGCATTCATGGTCCGGCTCAGGTGATTCCGGATCAAATCGAACCAGCCTGAATTATAAAAAAAGGTCGTGTTCTCGCCAAAGGTTTGAATTATTTTAGAATAGTAAGCATTAAAAATTGGAATTTATTAAACTGCGCCTTTCATATAATTTCAAATTTTCTTTAATTTTTCAAGTGTTTATGACTCGAAAGCAGGCAGGCAATTTAAATAATGGACAGATTGTCTCGGAGCTGATTTTCGACCCTCCGGAAATAATCCAGGATCTAGCTGGTATAACGATTCATCTATTCCAAGCTATCCGGAATATAAGAGCTGAATTTTAAAATTTTGGAGATTATTTTCACCAGTCAGAACGGGAGATTGGGTATGCCTCTTTTGTCAATCGAGGAACTCCGCGAGAGCTTAAATGAGATTTTCACCAACCATGGACTCTCCGGCGAGTCAGCCGCTGTGCTTGTGGATATCATTCTTTCTGCGGAAGCATCCGGCAGGAGAACTCACGGGCTGATACGTGTGCGGCCGATGCTGAAACACCTCAAATCGAAAGGGCACGCTCCAGGGAAATGGCTCAAAGAAAGCGCAGTAAGCGCCCTGTACGACGGTCGCGGCGGGCTAGGTTACCTCGTGGCCTATGAATGCGCGAAAAAAGCGATTGCCCTTGCCGGACGAGCATCTATCGCGGTGGTGGGCTCATGCGGGGCCACCCATACAGGACCGATGGGTTATTTTGTCAGGATGTGCGCGCTTGAGGGCTTGATCGGCATATGTTTTGCGAACTGCTCGCCTCTGGCTGCGCCTTTCGGTGCCGCAGTTCCAGTGCTCGGCACCAATCCGATCGCTTTCGGTTTTCCATGTCAGCCTGAGCCGGTCGTGGTGGATCTGGCAACTACAGCCACAACTTACGGCGAGTGTAAGGTGGCGCTTGCCGAGGGCCGCAAGCTGCCAGAGGGAGTTGCCCTGGACAGCCAGGGAAAACCCACCATTGACCCGGAAGCTGCTCTCAAAGGCGGCGCTCTTTTGCCTTTCGGCGGGCACAGGGGATATGCCCTCGCTCTGGCCGTGCAGATTCTCACCTCAGCTTTTACCGGGGCCGCTGCTGTGCCTGAGCCGGGAGAAGATTACGGCTACACAATAATCGCCATACGCTCTGACATCCTGGTTGAGAAAGAGCGCTTTGATGAAATTCTGAGAGAGCTGATCAGGGCGGTTAAATCAGCAAAGCCAGGTGACCCCGGTCAACCGGTTCTCATACCGGGAGAAAGGTCTGCCGCGCGCCGGGCGGAAGCAGTTAAAAACAAGATCCACCTGCCCCAGCCTCTATACGAGGAAATATTTAAAAAGGATTAGAGATCAAAGCATTGGATATCTAACAATTGCCCAACGGCTCGATTTATGCGGTATACTCCTTGACAGAAAATCTTTTATGCTTTATTATAACTTCCCCCGATTTTAAATGTCCCCATCGTCTAGAGGCCTAGGACTCCGCCCTTTCACGGCGGCAACAGGGGTTCGAATCCCCTTGGGGACGCCATTCCTTTCTTTACCAATGACAAACTGCACCACTATGAGCGAGCACTTCTTGAGACATATGGTATTGTTCAGGAGGTGCCTAGATAAACCGGAAAAAAAGGTCGACCACCAAAACCAAAATTGATTCCACCTCCAGAACTGCTGTACGCTCAGGTGGTAAAGAAACGTAAACAAGGAAGGGTAGTATCTATAAAAACAGCAGTTATCTTTGGCGATCCTGAGGAGGTAAAAAAACGACTGGAATTCTCTCCTAACAGCAAAAATATCAATACTTCTTTCGTTGAACGTAATAATTTGACTATGCGGCAAAGCTCTCGACGATTGGCGCGAGGAGGAAACGGATTCTCTAAGAAACTCGGCAAGCTGGAATCCCAGCTCTACTTGGCCTCTGGCTATTATCATTTTGTTAAAACTCATCTCGGACTTCGCCAAGACGTGCTTGAGGATACTAGAAAATGGAGACAAAGGACGCCTGCGATTGCAGCTCAAATTACTGATCATATCTGGTCTGCCAGAGAGTTATTGACCTATCGAGTTCCATAATTTTTCAATAAAGAAGGGACACTAGGAAAATTTCTGCCTGACAAGGTTTCCGTCAATTTTATAAACTATCCGCACTATTCCCTGGTCAAGAAATGTTTCAGCCACTCCACGGATAAGCGCACTGCCTCCGGAGTGGGCGTGTGTCCTGTACGATGGTTGAAATATCCTATGTTCCGGGGATTACCGAAAAGAGTATATACTTCTCTGGCGGAGTTGATATAATACCAGCTTTTGTCACTATCCGCATCATCGCCGCCGATTAGCAGAAACGGACGCGGCGCGATCAGGCCCAGAAGCTCGTGATGGTCAGTGGCTTTATCGATCCTGCGGATGGAATCGTCAAAATACCAGTAATCCTCGTAGTTGGAGAAAGTCAACCCGAGGCCCAATTCGGAACAGACCACGGCTGTAATCCTTTCATCCATGGCTGCGGCATAGAGAGACATCTTTCCGCCTAAAGAATGCCCGATTATTCCAATGTTATTCTGGTCTACCTCCGGCAGGGTATATAAATAATCCACAAGCCGCTGCGCATCCCAGACCCATTTGCCGAGCCCTGTGAGCTCCGGATATTTCAGTTTCAGATTAGCCACGGCCTCGCCGTAATTCTCGCCATAGCTTTCCCCGAACCATCTCACGGCCACAGCGATATATCCCTGCTGGACCATCAGGTAGGCAAACGCTCTCACCCCCATCGGGGTATAGGTTCTCCCGCTCATATTCTTTCCGGCAGGCGTATCCACATCGTAATAAGGGACAATTACGACCGGTGTGGGTTCGGCCAATGGTTTATCCGGTATCATCAGGTAGATCTTTTCCCAGAAATCAGGCTCGACTTGAAGGTACATCATGTGCCCGGTATATATTTCTTCTTTAAAGGTCCGGATCAATTTTACATTGGGCTCAGGAGGGGCTAAGGGCATTGTGCCGAGAAGTTTCGACCACTTGGCTCTGATAAGCTTTCTTTTCTCCTGCCATCCGGAAACCGATTTAATGGCCTGGCCTTTGGCATCCTTTACCAGGGAAGAAAGGTCCCCGGTGTTGTTCTCGAAACCCTCCGGGACATTATTATACGGTTCAAACCATTTTTGGTCGTCAATTCTTTTGCCGATCTCATGCCGCCCGGTGGTTCTGCAGACCCTGAAACCGGTAAAGCGGCTTTTATACTCGGGTTTCATGGAAGAACTGTATTCTCTGCCCCAGCTGCTGGCCAGGCTGAGAAAAGAACCGCCCCTGATGACCCGCTCCGGGCCCCATGACGGACCTTGCGGATTTACTAAAGGAATGGGAACCTCCTTACCAGAGCCGCTTTTATCAAAACACCATTCCCAGACATTGCCTAACATGTCATACAGCCCGAGCTTGTTCGGCGGGTAACTCCCGGCTTTTTTCGTCCCCTTTTCATTCAGCTCTTTTTTTAATTGAGCGATGTTTTCATCATTTGCCGAACCGATGTTTCCATAGTCGTGAATCGTTTCCAGCGAGTAGTTCGTATCGTTGCTGTCAGCCAGGCTCCATTCCGCCTTTGTAGGGAGACGGTAGCCGTTCCGGGAAAAATCGCATTCTCCTGTGGCTAGATCATAACAGGTTTCCAGTCCCTCTTTTATACTCCTCAGGTTGCAATATCGGATGCACTCCCACCAGCTCACATTTTCCACTGGATACTCCGGTCCCTGATGATAAGCGGGGTTGTATCCCGTTATCTCGAAAAATTCTTTTTGCGTCAGCTCGGTTTTTGAAATAATGAATTCATCAATCTGTACATCTACCCCGATCCCTGTTATCCCGTCCACAACTTCATAAGCGGTGGCCGGGACAGTGATAAAGTTATTTTGAGCTTTCAGTGTATTCATGCTCGAAACAAGTAAAAACATGGTCAAGCATTGTGCGGATAATCTCATTATTCCCTCCGGATTAATTTGTGGAGAAAAAGAGGAGACATTTTCTTTGTCAGTTTAATATTATCGCTGGCCGGGCAACGCCTGAGACATTCAAACCTGCCGGGCTCTGCTCCTTACTACAGACTCCAGAGATAGGTGAATTTAAGAAGCAGCATCCTGTCTTTTACCTTTGACAGGGCGTAAAGGGCAGTATCCCTGTTTTCATTGAACACTAAATAAATATGGCTTTTCGGTTTGTAAATATAATCAATCAGAAAATTGGTGGCGATTTTGTGATCTGCGTCGTTCCACTGCACATAACATTTGGCGAACAATTCTGTTGAAAATGAGTAGGTCCACCTTCCGGCCAGAACATTTGCTTTCAAGGACCCGTTATTATAGTCCAGGTAGTCGTAACTGTACTCCAGGTCCATGTTGAAATTATTGGTAATTTTCATATTGTTCGAGACCGTAAGACTCCTGCTTCTCCCGTCATAGCTGTCTCCCCATCTGTAGTGGATACTGCCGGAGAATCTCCTGGCCCGGTAGGATGTGAATTCGAGGTGCTGATGGTACCCGAGGTACCCGCCTTGTTCGATCATTATATCCCTGATATAATCATTGCCGGGAAGATAATCATATCTTCTGTGAAGACCGTAAGAGAAAAAATCCTGGCTTTTAAAGGTCAGCCAGAAATTAACCCGGTTCTCCCTGTAGACCAGGGTATTATGGTGGTCTGTCTTATATTCGAGGTCGTTAATCAAAGACATACTTTTGAGATAATCGTTATTTATCCATTTGGTGAAGCTCAGCGTGCCTTTTGTGCTGCGTACATTCCCCCTGCTCACAAACCCCATCTCAGGATTAAAGAGCGTGTCGACCTGGGTGTAGCGAACAGAGAGATCCACCCAGTCCTTGTTCAGTATGGCCCCGATATCCCCGGCCCAGTTTTTTGAATCGTTGCCCGGTGTAAAGGATCCGGCCACTGAGCCATTGACAATAAATTCCGGTGAGAAGGCAAAAAATGCATCGCTGCCGACCGCTCTCGAATAATTCTGGTCTGATGACTGCTTATTCAGAATCATCAGGCCGATATTGGAATTGGTGAACAGGTCCCGTTTGATTTTTACCGCGGTGAAATTGGTCGACGGTTCGACAGTGCCGTCATCGAGCTCAGCGCTTTTGCTCTGAAAATTTATCACTCCCAGGGAGTATTTTCCGGTTCGTCCCGCCATTTTCACCCCGCCCAAGAGAGGGATTCTCTGGTCATTCTTGATCCCGATAGTCCTTGAATTGAACAGCATGAACTCGGACTGTTCACTGGCGCCCACCACCGTGCCGCCTGAAGAGATGCCGGAGCCAAACTTGAATATCCCGGCACTCTCCAGAAAAAAATCTCTTTTCTCCGGAAGATTTATATTGAAACGGTCGACATTGACCACTTCCTGCTCGGATTCTGCCTGGGCGAAATCGGTTTGGTAGGTTAAATCCATCGCAAGCTGGGGAGTTACATGGTATCGGACGTCAAAGCCGGCGTCCAGTTTCGAGTTAAAATTGTGTGGCTCGTAGATATAGGTTCTCCCTGAAGTTACATAGGGCTGGATTTCCACGTTCAAACTGGATGACGGCGGTCTGATGTTTTTCAGGTTCGCAAAAAGCGATCCCTTGAATTTTCCGTTATGTCCCAAACCTCTCGGGACAGGAACAAGATATGTCACTTCTTTGCTGTGCTTGATCTCCCGGGTGATATTGAGTCCCCAATCCACCAGTTCACCCTTTTTATATTTCAATGACTTAAAGGGGATAGACATTTCAATTGCCCAACCTTTGTCGTTGATTGCCGTTTTGCAGTACCAGATACAGTCCCAGCTTTTATTGATATGGTTTCCCTCATCGCTGATTATCGCATCCACTTCCACGCCGAAAGGATTGGTGCCGAAAGCGTAAGAGTTTCTTTTGTCCTGGAAAGTATCGATCAACAGCTCGAAAGCGTCGTCATTCAGAAAAGACCCGTCACGCCTCTTTACACTAGCGAATACCTTATCCGGGGAATCGTAACATTGAGCACCGAAATAGATATTGTTTTCATCTTGGAGTACGCGGATTTCCGTTTTCTGGCTGGAGGGCGCTCTGTCGAGCGGCTCCTGCTGGTAAAAGTATTCGTGATAGGGGACAGCGCTTTGCCAGGCCGCATCATCCAGTTTCCCGTCTATCTTGATCGGTTGATCGGTTTCTTTTACATAAATATTTATCTCCGAACCTGTTTTAAGAACTGAATCCGCCATTGACTGATTGCCCTCTTTCGATAAGGAGGAGAGAGAATCGGATTTCGAAACCGCGCTGCATTCAGCTTTCCCGGTGTATCCGAAAATTATGACAAATAACATGACAATGACCATTGCAATCGAATTCGCTCGCGCCATAATCTCCAAAGACTCCTCTGAAATGATTTTATATCAAGTTGCGTTCATAGAGATACTTTATATTCTGCTCCTAAGTCGGTAAAGCCGGTACCAAAAATAAAATAAGAAGTCAGAAATCAGAATACAGAAGTCTGAAGCTCCACTCCCGCCCAAAAACATCAAACCCTGAGTTTATGAATGACCAATGGCTGTAATCCGGGCAGGGGAGGGATTCTGACTCCTGACTCCAGTTTTCTGACTCCTGACTTCT
>Ga0307380_10002320_pt1 | contig 27138 bp, 22 predicted proteins | sample UN3MG_FD_202239 | JGI IMG/M metagenome (GOLD analysis project Ga0307380, IMG submission 202239) | Soil microbial communities from Risofladan, Vaasa, Finland - UN-3 | ecosystem: Environmental > Terrestrial > Soil > Coastal area > Acid sulfate soil | place: Finland: Risofladan, Vaasa | collected... | reverse complement strand
GCTCCGACTGCCCTGCCGGGTGGGTTCGGAAATCTCCTCATCGGTAGACTGGTCAAAGGCTTCCTTGTTCTTCTGCAGCATGTCATAGAAGGCCGAACAAAGAGAAGCCCTGCCGGTATCTGGAGCGGCTTCCAGCTTCTCGGCGGCTGCCATGAAGTCCAGTTCCTGAGCGTCCGCAGAGTCATCGGCACGGAAGAACTTCTGAAGCCTTCCTTTGCGGAAATACGTCAGGACTGCATCCTGGGAATCGCTTGCCCGTGCCGTCCTCGCCTTCTTCGGCAGGCGCTTGATTCTCTCGAACAGATCAGGGTTCTGGTCCCGCAAGTCCTTGATAACCTCCAGGTACTTCAGTTCGCTCTCTTCTTCGCCGTCACCACCTGTGATTGCGTCCTTGGACATCAGTCGGTTGAACAACTGAAACGATTCGACTTCCTCGCCCTCAAGCAGCAGCCGTGCGTCTGCCCCGAGCATGGAGATGAAGGCATGAATCTTCGCTTCCGCTGCTTCCTTCAGCTTGATCTCATCGTTCGACTGCTTGGTAGGGAAAAAGTTGAACGTGTGGATGGACTTGAAGGTGGTATCAACGCGGTTCACGCGGCCAACCCGCTGCATCAGCCGGGTCGGATTCCAGGGGATATCATAGTTGATAACGACATTGGAACGGTGCAGGTTCACGCCTTCGGACAGCACTTCGGTGGACACCAGAATCCTGTAATCATCCTTCGGCTGCGGAGCCCTGGCGTCGAAGTTCTCAATAACCCTTTCCCGCTCTGCGGCAGAAGCGCCACCGGCGAATGCCAGTACCTCACCCGGGAACTCGGCCTCCAGATGGTCCCTGAGATACATGGCCGTTTCCTTGGACTCGGTGAAGATCAGGAGCTTGTTCTTCCTCAGAATGCCGCTGGACTTCAGCCTCTTGACGAGGGTGATCAGCTTCACATCCCGCTTGACCTTCGCCCACATATCACGGATGGTTTTCAATGTATCAAGATCATGCCTGAGTTTGCGCTCGAACTCCGGCTTGAAGTCCGACGCCTTGAACAACTCTGCCTCTCCCTCGTCGAGCAGTTGCTGGATGGCTTCATCATCGTCGTTCTCCAGCATCTCGAATATCTTCTCGGTGTACCGCTTGCTGACGAAAACTCTGCCGGACTCGAAAGTCCTTATGAACCTCTCGTATGATCCGATGAACCGCTCGATTGACTTCCTGAACGCAAAGATGCTGCTGTCCAGGCGCTTTACCAGGAGGACCTTCATCAAGCGGCCCATGTTAGTCTGAGCTAGCTCTTCGGATCGAGCTATGCCCTGCTTCAAATCCAGCTTCGGCGTATACCTGGCATAGGTGATGGTGTTGGCTATGTGCTTTATCGTCTGATCGAAGATGGAGTCCTCTTCTGCATTCAATTCGTAGTATACCGGCTCAGGGTCGGCAACGTCTGGGAAGCCCAGCCCCTGCTTCTTCAGATCCTCACCGAAGTATTTCACGATCTCCGACCGAGTGCGCCGGATCATCAGGTATTTCAGCACCTTCTCGCGAATCTCTTTGGCATTCTCCTTGACCGTCTGCATGTAGAGATCATAATCGGCCTTGCGGTCAAGACCGTCCAAGCTCCTCTGCAGGCGAGTGAAGAACCCTTCAAGATTCGGCAGGTTGGGGATAGTGCTCCGCTTGCCCTTCTGGAAGAGCTTGATCTGGCTGAGTATGTCGCTCGGGTAGTTGTTGTATGGGGTTGCAGTGACCAGAATGACTCGCTTGCCTCGGCAGATTCTGGCAAGGCTTTCATAAGTCATATTGGTTTCATTGCGGAATCTGTGAGCCTCGTCAATGAATATGTTCTTATACCGCTCAGTTCCCTGCTCCAGGAGCTTGTCCAGCTTCCCGAGTGATTCGAAGGTGGCCGGTATGTTAAAGTCACCGAAGACATTCGGCCAGGAACCGGGATTGGCTCTATCCAGCAGAACGGGTGGCGCAACCACAAGGTTTCTGCCATCGAGCTGCTGAGCTAGGAGAGCGGATACATAGGTTTTCCCCAAGCCCACAACGTCCGAGATGAACACTCCCCCGTATTCGCCGAGAGTCCGCACGGCGCTCTGCACTGCTTGTCCTTGGTACTCCAGCTTGCGGAAGTTGTCCGGCACATACCTGTAGAGGATGTCCTCCGACTGGCTCAGTTCATCCTTGAAATACTCATAGAGGAACTTGAGGTAGAGTTCATAAGGGGTGATCGTGTCATTCAGCCAGGTATTGGACCGAATGGACTCAAGGTATCTATCGCTGATATCTACCGCGTCACCCCAAAGCTCGTTGAACTTCTGAAGGGCGAATTCATAGTCCGCACGGTTTTTCAGCTCGACGTTGAACTCCAGGTTATCAACCAGGCCCGCTTGCGTGAAGTTGCTTGAGCCGGTGATGACTCTGCCAACGTCTCTATCGCCTTCGGCAAAGGTGACTATGTAGACCTTCGCGTGGATGTTCTGAGTAGGGTATGCCTTGATCTGCAGCTTGCCGCTCTTCAGCCATTCGATGAAGGCAGCAACTCCTTCTTCAATCTTCCGGTTATCCTGCGAGTGCTCGAACTCAGCAACGACGCTGTTCTCTACCTGCTCCTTGACCTCAGAGTGCGAGAAGTTCATAATCAACTGGTCGGGCTGCCTGGAGGCTTCCACTGCATCCAGAATTGTCCGGCTGGTGCTGATCCCAACCAGGATACGCACCTTGTCCGTGGTTTGCAGGGATTCGCGCAGCGCATGGAAGCCGCTTGCGAAAAAGTAACCCACCAGCGCGTCGAAGGCTTTGCAGTCCTTCACCAGAACGTTGAACCTGTTTAGCAGGCTGGCGTCCTCTTCGTTAGTTATGAAAGTAAGGTCCGTATTCATGGCATTTGCGGTGATTCCGAGAGGTCAAACAGTCCGGGGTCTCCCATGACTGCTGGAGTGTTGACGTAGCCAGGAAAGGAAAGCTTCTCCCATTGATGGCTAAGTCCGCCGGGCCGCCAACCATTGCTCCCCAGGAAGCTGAGCAGCCTTATGTTATACCTGCAAGAGGAACTTGTCAAGAAAAAGCCGAATAACCAAGCAATGAGGAGTGCATCGGAGATCCAAAGATGCAGACTCTGCCCGAACTCATAGAAATGTTCCGCACAGGAACGCAACACTTGTCTAGGATGGTCGAGAGACTGGATTGTCCTTGGTCGCCAACCCTTGATGACCCCCGGCGACTTCACAACGTTTACGCTCGCAACCTGATAACCTGCTACATCAGCAAGTTCACGCAACTCTCGGAAGCGATTCTCGATAGCATGCAAAACAAGCGCTATATGATTTATGCGCTAGCTGGCAGGTCACTAATCGAGATCACTGCCACGCTGAGATACTACATGCTCGTCCAATACAAACCGTTACTGGACAAAGGGTCATTGACCTTGGTTGAAATGAAGCAGTTGATCGACATTGATGACCGTCACCTTCGTGGAGGACGATTCGATTGGGAGTCCTTTCTCTTCGAGGACTATACTAAGCTCAAAGCTGACGCTGTGAAGCAGTTAGCAAGCAAGAAAGCCAAGCAGAAGCACATCGCAGAGGGGATCATCGCGGAACAAGTCAACATATCGACGTGCGTTGAGACGTGGGCCGAGGCGGTCCCGGAAGTGCTGGTCGCATACAACCTCTTCTGTGATCTGGTCCATCCAAACATCGGCAGTTCATTCCTGATTGCGTCAACAAGTGAGCTAGGCTTCTACTTCTCTCCAGCAAAGGGCAGTGGCATCGGTGCTCACATTTTTGAACAGAGCTTCCCCATTCTGGTATCGGTCACCCATAAACCCTTTGGTGAGCTTCTCCAAATGCTTATGGGGACGATCTGGCAGGAGGACCAACTCTGAATAGCTTGGTTGATGGCAGCCACCGCTTATGCGATGGAACGGGAGAATGAACATGATTCCATTCGACGAATACCCTGACGGTGGTCGGGTACTCCTAGGCCAGGTCAAAGGCGCTAACTGCCGCCATGAGTACGGCCTGCAGTTCATGCAGAAGACCAGCCAGACCAAGTGCGCCTACTGCGGAGCGGACTTTGCCGAGTCATACGATATTTGGCTGACAATGACTCTCGATCACGTCGTTCCAGTGAGCGTCTGCGCTGCTTTTGGCATCCTGGCTGAGTGGCAGGAGGACATTACGAACAAAGTGCTGGCTTGCGCCGCCTGCAACTCCTTCCGCAACCGCTACAAGCCTCCCGCCGACGTAGAGTGTCCCAAGACGCTGGGTGCCTTCTATGACCTCCGCGACCGCATCTTTACCGAACGCAAGAAAGCAATCCAGGAGAGGCATGAATCGGAAAAGGCATTCTTCAACAGGCTGAAGTACGAGCTTAACTTCTTCAGGTCAAAATACCCCGAACCCTCGCCAGAGGCGAAGGAGAGAATACTATCCCAACTGAAAGCCGAACAAGACGCTGGCTTGCTCAAGCCCACGCAGCCGGATCAGTAATCCTGCCTTCTGTCAGGGGAGTTCAAGGGCATCTGACAGCCCCATGCCTCCATGGAACTCCATTTTTCCTACACTATAAATGAAGAGAGCAGGGGAGGACATGTGTAGATTTCCACATGCACGATACTTCGGTGTGAGGAAACTGCGGGATGTGCATAACCAGATATCGTTCGTGATCCTGCAGAAAAGGTAGCCGTCTACCCAGACAGGGTCGATCTCCACCTTTCCCATCTTCCAACCAGGACTCTGCAGACAAGGCGGTCAGGAAGGGTTTATCGTCGGAAGAGTTCTTCGACTCCCGATAACCTGAACTAGCTTCTTCACTTGTGACTGCCATATCGTCCGACTGCATTCCTGCATGGGTTTCAGGCCCTTCCATTAGTGAGCGCATAGCAGGGCAGAGACCTATTCTTCATCTCTCTACCTCTGAGGGGGGAGGAGTGGGAGACCATCGGCGAGGCACTTGCCGTCGGGGCCTTGGGTCGAGAGTGCCCCGTAATCAAAGAGCACATAGCCGGGAGCGTCTTTGCCCCGTATGACTCGAAGGTGGCGTTTGCTCGTTTCGAGCGGAAACCTCCACGTCCCCTGGCCTATACAGATAGGCGTGCCACTTCCGGCAGCCAGTTCATCGTCAACCATCTTCACGAACTCCGGCACGCTCTTAGGGACGAATACCATGGGCACGATGAAGTCGAAGTAGCCCGCCTTCGCCCATGCCGGCCAATCCTGAAAGAACCGATCACGCGCTTCCTTCTGGTTCCAATAGGCTGCTAGCGAAACTCTGATTGATGGCCGAACTGAGCGGATTGCCTTTGTCAGATTCCGAGCCAATTCGGTCACTTGCTTTTGCCGCCAACTGCACCAATCGGTATCTCCCGGTGCAGGAGTACCTGTCCGGTTAAACTCGGCGTTGAAACGGTTGATGCTTCTTCGATTATAGCCAAAGCTTATGTCGGGGTACCGCAGCCCATCCAGATGCACTCCATCAACCGGATATCTCCTAACGAGATCCTGAACCAAACTCGTAAGATACTCAGCTACTTCCGGCAACCCAGGATCTAGATACATCCGCCCTTGGACGTAGGTCTTCTGACCGGCATAGCTTTCGCTAATCCAATCGGGATGCTTTGCGCACACATGCCCCGGGTCCATTTTGACCCATTTCGATTCAACCCATGCATCGTAGATCATTACCCAGGCGTGAACCTGGATTCCTTTGGCATGCGCCTTATGTATGATATCTGTCAATGGGTCATAGTCTGGAGGGAGTTTGGCATCTCTAGGTTCAAGCGACGAGTTGTATAGAGCATCCCCACGCTTCCGCACCTGAACAAACACCGCATTGAAGTTATATCTTGCCGCAAAATCAACAAGCGCAGAGGTCTGCTCTGGAGTCTTGAATCCTTCTCCCCATGCATCTGCCCAGAAGCCGCGTAGATTGGAGGCAGCCAATGCTGCCGAACTCCACAATCCAAGTTGGCTGACTACTATGAGAAGCAGATATGTTACCCTGACGAGGCTTCTCAAGACAGAGAATCCCCCTTTGCAGGCCGGTCCCTGATAAGATGACGCATTAACGATTCAGTCCTGGCTGGAATCATCAAGCAGTATCCTTAGAAAATCCGACTTCTTCCGGCCAGCACAAGAAAGGTCGATGGCTATGCCTTCGGTGGCGGGTATTAGGTTGTAATGAATCCTCTCTTTCTCATCCCGCAGTTCCTGACCTTGAGCCTTGGCCAACAATCGAGCGAATACGAGAGAACCAGTCCATTCGCTAGCACGGAGAAGGGGAACTGTCTTGAAGGCCGTGCCAGGGCTCCCCGCCTTGGCGGTCCCAGTACTGATAATTGGCACCAACAAGCCGGCAACCGTCTGCTTGAACCTCTGCCAATCATGGACAGAACGGCTATTCGAGCCAAGCGTATCGACAAGCCAGACAGGCTTATCTTTGTTGGCTTGTGACCATGTGGCCAGCAGAGCAGCAAGCAAATCATCACACCGGTCTCGATAGAATTTCTCCCATTGCTGGTCATACGAATACGCAGCGAGCACGAGCGGTTTGAGAGGAGACTCGCCCAGATTGGCGTGGACCCCTCCTGTCGGGGGAACATCGAATGAATCTATGTGATGCTGCTCCCAAAAGGCAGTTCTCATTCCCGCACTACATCCCATCTGTCCTATCGCCAAGAAATTGTGCATGGAAGTATTGTCAAGGACAAGACCATCCAAATCATACGCTACTAAGTCACCGAGCAGGTTGGTAAGCCTGTTCTTTACATCTTGACTGATAGGCGTGACGGCATCGCCACTCATCTGCTCGCCATAAATGAGTTCCTGATCAAGCGCCCGACCAAACGAGCTCCAGCATTGTACTTGGGTACGACCAAGAAGGTCGTAATCCAGAACATCGGTCCTTCTCGAAATCCAATGGCCAGGTTTGCCGTCAGACCATCGCAGAACGCTGATAAAGCCGAAAACCTTGATCGACTCCTCATGAGCTGATGATATGATTTGTTGCATATAGTTTTGGCTAAGACCATCTATCTGAGGGAACTGCTTAGTTGGAAATGCAGCATAGCCATCTGCAAGTATCTTTAGATAGAGCACATTGAAGCGATGACGTTTCAATGTGGCAATGACCTTAGCAGGGTCCTCTCCTGCGACTGGCTTCCAGATGCAACCACGCACGGGAGGCTGTAAAGGCAGACGAACGCTTTGGCTAGCATTGACGCTGCTGAGCAAACCCTCGTCCATACTGCCTCTCCTATATGGGATCAGATCGGTAAAGTCAGGCTCGAGCGATTGCTCGGACAATAGTAATGGTGGCATACCGCTGAATTCGAAAGCTATCCTCATTCTCATCCTTAAATGCACGAATCTTCGGTCACTACTCTGCGGAACCCATTTTGGCAACTTGAGCAATCCGTCGACCAAACTCTGATGATCTTCACTCAGCATGCTCCAGGGTGGGTTTTCGTAGTAGTAGCGGTCTCCTGACTTGCTGACTTCGTTGATTTCTTCCATCGTGGGATTAAACAAAGTCCACTGTGAGGAGGGGAGGGACATCAACAGACCCTTCCGCTGTACGAACGAACGAAACCCGTCACATACATCGCTACCATAATTATTACTTTGCTTAGCAAGCTCTCTGGCCATGAGATCTATCTGACCGATTCCAGCTCGATCGAAGACGAAAACATAAGATTCGCCGACGCGTCTCCAGGTCCCCGTCGTAGCCAACGAGATAGCCTTAAGCAGGCTGCCTGCTCGGACTTCTTTAGCGGATATGTATAAGGGCGCTTGATCAGACCCGGGACTAGGGCATAGAGTGAGCCCGGTACTCCTGGCGAGTTTTTCGATTAACTCTTTCAGGCTTAGAGTGCCGGACAATGAAACCGGAGAATCAAGCGAAGCCTGGGAATAGTCCAGATCTGACTGCTTGAGCGTATTTGCAACTTGAGCAGGGGGTCGCACAGTAGTCCACGGCCAAGCATACTGAAGAGCATCCCGTTTGTCAGGCAGTACAGAAGCTGGATATAGCATCCAGCATCCCGCCGGAGGGATTTCAGTGATCGCGCCGAATCCCCCATGATAGCCATACGGAGGGTTTTCACGCTTCACATGAACCGTCACCGTGTAGGTTTCTAAATAGGCATGAACTCGGAGAGAATGAAGAGGGAGACTCTCTGCTGGCACTGCTTTGGATGGAATCTCAATACCATCAGGCCCCAAAGGCATTGCAATACTGCCTGGAGAGAATACCTTTCTAACGAAGGCTTGCTGTTCTGCACTCAGAGAAGCAAAAGGAAGACCGCCGGTTGAACTGATCATCTGCAGTTGATTGTCATCCAAGCTCTTCATCAGCAATATGCATTCTATCCCAGATGGTCGCATATCTTCTGCCTTACGGGTGAAAAGCTCGGAATAATCGCGGCATAGAGCTGGACCAAGTACAGAAACGTCGTCTTGGTTAAACAACTTGAGACCAAATAGCCTGGCGACCTCCTCCAGAGATGGCACTTCGTTCCGGGGGCTGGGTTGACCACCAGTTGAGCCAAGGATTGCCACAACAGGACCGGGCAGCCCTTTCTGCGACAGGAGATCGAGATGCTGTTCCAGTGTCTTGGCATTTCCCGATTCCCCGTCCGCCCTGACTGCTACGCAGACCAGCGCTAATATTACTGCACAAACGGCAGCCAAAAGGTTTTGTTCCAATCGTCCGCATGGTCTTTTCCACATCGCTCTCCTCCTAAGTTGCATGTATTGCGTTAGTGTGCGTTTCCAAATCAGGAATCCAAGTCTCTGGATGTATCCAGACAGACCTGAGCCTAGGCTGCACTTAGTCAGATGGCTCAGTTACCTCTTAAGTTTGCAGGTTGCTTTGCGGAGATCGCCGACAGCAAGAAATCGACAGCAGCACTCTCCCGTCCTTTTGGATACATACGCCGATACGTCTCCAAGACTTCCTTGGTCTTTGCCAGATCACCCATAGCTTCATACAATCCAGCCAACTTCCACAGCATGGCAGAAGACAGCTTTGAACCTGGATGACTCTGCACCCACCCCGAGACTAGGCTAATGGCCTCTTCATTCTTGCCGCTATTCCAATAAATGTCGGCTAGCGAACTCAGAGCTTCCGAAGCATCGTCCGTTCCTGGGTTGTCTTGGACATAGGTTGCGAGCAGCTCGACAGCCTTATCCCTATCCTTTAATGACAGATAAACACTGGACAAGGCTACTGTGGCCTTGCCAGCCAGTCGGCCACGGGGATACTTCGCCAGCATATTCTCGTACAACGGCACAATGTTTGTAAGGTATCCACACTTCCTTTCCTCTTGTTCCAGTATCCTTGTGACGTTGAACAGAGCTTCCTGACCAGCCTCAGTGGCAGGATATCGAAAGGCCGTCAGTCTATATAGCGCTATTGCTTCTGAAACCTCATTTCTGGCAACATATGCCTCTGCCTCGGTAATCATCAGTCTGGCAGCTTTTTCGTCATCACCCTTGGATTCCAAGTTTGCCCATCGTATTAGCGCTTCTCTTTTCTCCCAGTACTCAGCTTGTCCATCATAGCAGATGCTTCTCAGCCGCTCGATGTGTGTTTTCAACGCGGCGTCCTTTGAGCTCAGTTGATAGGCCCTATCAAGCAATGCCAGCGGCTCTTCATACTTTGGTACCGCCTTGGCCTTGGGACAACCGGATGCAACCTCGATAAGATTCCGGGCTCTAGCCATGAGTTCTTTGGGACTGTCCTCTTGTATAGTTTGACATACACCACATTTGCTGCCTAGCAACCAGATAAGCACTACGGTAAACAGCTTCATTGCCTGCCACCTTTAATGAGAATCTGCTTGGTAATCTCCAGTCTGCGTATGGAAATGATCATCGTACTCCCTACTCGGCGATAGTCAAGCTTACTCAGCTCACCATCCTCAACCGACAGTACTTCAGTCGGTCTGAACCATTCTGGAATGTGGCATTGTATCGTCAGATCTTCTTGCGGAGAATACACGAACGCTGGCTTATTCTTTTCGAATGAACTCTGATGATCCAGATTTACTAAGATAAGTACTATTCCTTTGTCTCCACACAAGATTGAGTAGACCCGTGCCTTTTCGCTTTTGACCGACGCAATTGGAAAAGACTCACCGATCACGAGATAGTCTTTTAGATATCGAAGTTCCCGGTTTATCCTTCCTATCTCTGCTTCCAATGGTGGACTCCCTCGATACCCCGAAGTCCGCTTTGCGGAAAAGTACCAAACTCCTCTGCTTCCTTCGCCTATCTCTGAGTAGACAATGATCCGTTCTTCTTCTGGCGTTGGAAACCGCTGTCTTGAAGGATCGGTCCAAGCTTCCGGAATACACCATAGCAATCGAGGTTCCGCAGCCTTCTTCGCAAGTGCAATATACTCCGCATCCTTAAGAGGTTGGTCTTGTCTGTTATGCATCTCATAGGGGTCAGCTGCAATGACATCGGCTGCTTCTCCATAGATGCAATAGCTGAAAGGTTTGAGGTGGTGACACAGGTAGACAAGGCTAGGGTGGACATGATCCTTCTCATAGCACTCGGCAGTTCTCCTTGCGATTTCAGTCATATTTGCCCCTATAAGCTGGCGCGCACGGCCATCGTTACAGGCCGGATCATTAAACACGTGGTAAACTTTGTGAGAAGGCTGATTCTTCGATCCCACAAACTCCTCTTGGCTGCTTGGAAATGGCATATCAAATGGCACTTCATCGAATCCAAGCTCCGTTCTAGTATCGTCAAAGAAGGCAGTGATTGGAAAATACGAATATACCCGGGTCTGGGCCACAGCAACCGCTTCTTGATCCGTAAGTACTTTGAATGCCAGATAGTCCCCAGGGCATAGCTTGTCAGGAGAGCTAAAAACGATCAGCTTCTTTGAATTGCTAGCTATCGTGTTCTCTGGAATCCAACAACTACTGGTTATATCATTAAGGTTACATAACAGCTTCTGAATCCTTAGAGGCCTATCATACTGGTTTTGTAGATACAAATAGGCTCTGTTGGCTTGGGAGTCATAGCCGACGAAGCTAAACCTGAGTCTCTCTGGTTCGGGGTCAACCACTGAGGATACGTGGCTACCGTCACTCAGGATTACATCGAGGCGGATAGGTTTGTTTGTCACCCTCCGCAATTTCAGCATAACATCCATTATCTCGCCAGGTTTGGCGATATGGGGCACAGTCCTTTGCCAATAGACATAGTCATCGGGAGTCTGTTTTACTGGATGACCATTAAGACAGAGCCTCCTAACCGTCACAACGCTAGACAAAGTATTAGCTATGAGCACATGCACGGTGCCAGGGTCGTCCTCCGATACAGTGCGTAAGTACGCATGGTAAACAAACTGACTTCCTTTGTCAATATGAAGAATCTGGGCCACAGATACGGAAGAGATGGTCAGAATCGTCGCTAGGCTGACGACCGCAATCAGCACAAATGCTAAGCTGTAGGTTGACTTCCTCATCCCGCGCAATATTAACTCCTTCATACTTTGTGGATGTACTGAACAGCTTTATCAGCGGGTTACGTCAAACTGTAGCTAGCATAGCGGCAAACATGGCGACTAAGAGGTTGTCTCCGCTTGCTTTGAGCTAGAAAACACTACTAATGAACCCGTATCTGGGCGCTAGATAAGTAAACTACTGACCAAGCTCCTGCTAATCCTTGTGGTCTACATAGGGGCTCGTTTGTTCTTTTGGCATATCAAGCGATCCCTTGAATCCACAGGCATGCTTGATGGTGTCACTGCGACCAAGCCCGTTCTTAACCGAGATGCCGCATAAGAGGGAAGGCGGCGTCATGTTTCTCTGATGACGCCGCATTTCATGCTCAGGGCATGGTTACCACTACACCGTTGATGTCTACTAGCGTCCCAGAAGGGAATTCGAGCTTCAGTTCTTTCAAAGGAATCACTCGACCAGCAGACAGTGAGTTCACAGAGGCCACCAGGATGTAATCCTTCCCGGCACTCTCATATCGATGGACGCTCTGCTGCGGAAACCAGGCCCCATTACCTAGGTCTTTGTAGCCCGAGAAAGTTATGGTTTCTGGCCTCCCAGTCTTCCAAACCACATCTATGCGTCGGGGATTATAGCCGATGGCCGGATCTAACCAGACTAAATAGCGAGCCACGTTCAGTTGGCTTTCCGAAGGAATGTCCACTTTCCAGCATGCATGCCCATCCACTTTTTCCATCTGCTTGTTTACCTTACCGAGAGCAAGGCACTCTACCAAACGTCCGTCGCTCAAGTAGCAGTTCGTCGTCTCAAGACATTCCAGCAAGGCAAGAGGCATCCATAATCCGACGGCAATGCTGCCTTGGGCTGAGTTCGGGGCGGTTGTGAGCTTCCTAAACTCCTCAGTTCTTCTGTCGAACGAACACACTGTCTTGGTCTGATAGCTTATCTCTCTCTCTGCTCTCAAGTAGGTCGGCGTCCTGATATATTTCCAGCGATGCACAAATGCAGGCCCACCGGCGACCGGATGGAACGCGACTTGGTATTCAACCTCAAGAGATGGCCCGCATCTCATTTCCTGATCTTTCAGAGCAGACGAGAGAAAACCGACAGCAGGTACGGAAGCGTGACAATGCTGGGAAATGAACACAACACACGCTATGACCAGAAGCATGCGTGGGTCAAAGGTCACACGACCTATCATGGTTCGTCTGTTTCGTCGCATCTCATCAAATCCGCGCCTAATAACAGGAGTCCCCATAAGCGTATTTCCGTGGACAATCGTGAGTAGGATCACCCTCACCTACGCAAACATAGTTAATCCCTACGGGCGCTGAGCTGCAGTGGGCATGCTCGTAATAGCTACCGCAGCTTCCCGATGTCTGGTCAGCGCACGAATCGCTTGAGCCTTCTTTGCTCTGGCAAGCTCTCTGCTCAGCGCCACTCATACCACCTATGCATTGTCCTGAACAGGTCTCTGTAGTACCAGGGGAACAATTGGGATAGTTGTCGTTGCCGCCACAACGCTCTAGTGGACTCCAACAATACGCTGAACAATATGTTCCCCCTGTTACTGCTGCCATATCTTCCAGCGACAGCGGAGCTGCATAACTGGTCTGCCCAGGAAGGAAGCACATTGCCAAAACCGAGACCATTGCCAACAGACTTAACAAGTTTCTCATCGCTTTTGCCTCCAATCGTGTATTTGCTAACAAGCATTACAACCTTTGACCAACTTCTACAGCACTTACATCTTAGGTTTTTGTTCTTCCAGATCCCCCCTTCTCATATGTTTTTCTAACGATCCAGATATGCGAACCAACCTAACTGTAAATCGCCGGAAAACATACTTTTCAAACTAATGGTAGCATAGTTTCTTGATTTGTCAAGCGGCAAAACGAAAAAATCTATGATTGAGCTCCCCTTGACACCAAGTTATCGTGCTTACACTCATATAAGGAAACAGAAGTTACACAAAGAATTCACAGAATTGTCATTCACAGCAGCTTAGTATCTGGTAACATATCAGTTGCTAATCTGCCATGCTGTCAGGCGGCTTCTGTCTTGGGATCTACAGTTCCGCGAAAGCTGGATTCTGCAAAAGGAGGCCGCCAACTCCAAAGTGCATGTTAGGATGAGAGGAGACTATCAGGCTATGAGAACAAGGACTATCTTTACCGGCTGGCTTTTGCTGGTGGTACTCGGTCTTCCGTGTGCAGCGCTTGCTGACGGTTGCCCAACTTGCGGCAATAACACCCCGAGGGCTGACTCAATGTGCGGGCCGAAGTGCCTTGCATTCGTGTGCGACAAGCTCGGAATCAAGGCAGACTTGGACGAGCTTGCCAACCTTTCAGGTAAGGACAAGCGGGGCACCACCCTGTTGGGGCTCTCCAATGCTGCGGAAAAGAACGGCCTCAAGGCGATCGGAGTGAAGCTTGGGATAGAAGATCTGGCTAAGACTAAGACATTGGCGATTGCTCATCTGTGGGGCGGCCACTATGTTGTTGTTGAGCCTACCCCTGATGGCATCCTGGTGACCGATCCCTCTGGAATCCTTGTTGAGGGGGGAAAGGTTAATCAAACCGTGCCCTTAGATACTTTCACTGCGCGTTACTCGGGCTTTGCTTTGCTGATAGCAAAGGATGAAAGCTCAATTGCCAACATAGAGACGAGTGGCCCAGACATCAGATTCGAGGAGTATGCGTACGATTTTGGGTATCTGGACTACAAAGCAAAAGCAGAGCAGACTATCCATTTCAGGAACACTGGAAACGCTCCACTGAAGATTACCGGCATAGAAACTTCGTGCACCTGCATCGATGCAAGAGCAGATACGGTGGTTCTTTTGCCTGGCGACCAAGCGGAACTCAGGCTAACAGCCGATACCGAGGGGAAAGTCGGTCGCCAAACAGAGATAGTCTACATTCGATCCAATGATCCGATATCCCCCACAGTCCAGGTTGGCGCTGTATTTGTTGCGAAGCCAGAAGGAGTATTGGCGCCACACCAACTTGACTTTGGAACGATCACCGTAAACCAACCAGCAAAGCTGGAGGCTTCCGTGTTGGATCCTGGAGACGGTTCGTTGAAAGTCGAGTCGGTAGAATCTGATTCCCCATTCATTACCGCTGCCGTTTCCCCAGTTATCGATGTGGATGAGGGCAAGGAATACCCGGACTACCGCTTGAGATTAGATCTTCTTCCCGGTGTTCCTCTTGGCGGTTTTCAGGGCAAACTGATTGTGCATACTAACCACCCAAGAACACCGCTGGTAGAGATATCGGTGATCGCAACCATAAGGGGCAATATAGAGGTTATCCCAGATGTGGTTTTTCTCGGCTCGCTCGAACAGGGCCAGAAAACGTCTAACTCCTTCAAGATACTAGCGACCGGCTCTGAACCTGTCAAAATCAAGAAAATTGTTAGTCCATGTGATTACATTTCCACTCGAGTTTCCCCCAAGGATGAAGGTCATGAGTACGTGGTAACTGTAAATCTGAGCAAAAGTGCGCCTTTAGGCAATATCGAAAAGGAGTTGATCATCCGAACGGACGACCGTTACCAGCCTGAGGTCAGGATAAAGGTCTATGCCATGGTTGAAAACTCAAAGCGCTAGCATGCGAAGCCAATTGGCGCAGGCTGGACCCACTCCGGTAACCGTCTAGAACGGCTCTCGGGAGACTGCACCCGGACAGCGTCGAGCCTCATTCCCTCCATCTGTCCCCCGAGCGGCTGGAAGCCTGGCATGCTGGCAGGCTCTACTGGCACGAGAAAGCGATCACACAGGACTAGGGAGGCCAAGGCACCTCAACCGTAACTACGAGGTCATTACTTGCGGGCCGCCTATGTGGGAGCACTGTTTCCCATAGCGCAGTGTCGTTTTGGGATTGACGCATCCGTAGCACCCACGAATGCTTGCCCCTCATCATCGGCTAGGCGTTCAGTTGCGACACAACCGCAGATATGGCCGGTGTACGGGTTTGCCGAGGAGACTACTCCCGACCGAGTTCTCGTCAGTGAGATCAGTTCCCAACTGAGCCACATCCTCCGACTTGACCTGCTTCAGCTTCTCGTACACGTCTCTCAGGATTCGGAGGATTTCGGAGTATCGCCTGACAGCGTCTGGCGCCAGCGTGATCTTCACTCCAACGGTGTAACCACTATCTGCCTTGCGTGCCATATGTGCCTCCTGAACCAGAATCACAGCCTGACGGATCTACGGCCTGGACTACAGGAATAGCCCCCGCAACCTCGCCTTGTCATCCATGAGTGGCATGCCTGAGAATGCCACCTTGCCTAGTTTGAGGCCGTAGACTCGGTGGCAAAATGGGAGAACTTCGCGAACCTTTTGCTCGACTATCAAGATGGAGACTCCGGTTTCTTGGTTGATCTGCACTATCTTCTCGAGGGCATCCTTCACGAGGCCAGGCGATAGACCAAGCGAGGGTTCGTCGAGCAGCAAAAGCTTGGGCTTAGGCACGAGGGCTCGGGCTAGGGCAAGCATTTGCTTTTCCCCACCACTTAGGTTACCTGCTTCCTTACGGAGTCGCTGCCGCAGAACTGGGAATAGCTGCAGCATCTCCTCAATCCGGATTTTCAGCTCTTGCTTTGCCAACCGAAAGCCACCGATCTCAAGGTTTTCCACTACGGTCAGTTCATCGAAGACTCTGTTGCCTTGGGGAGCGAACGTTATTCCCTGAGCGACGTTCTGTGCAGGCGTTGAGCCGTCTAGCGCTTTGCCCTCATAGCGGATATCGCCTGTCCATGGCTGGATCAACCCACATACTGCCTTGAGGACGGTTGATTTGCCTGCACCATTGGGTCCGATAAGCGCAACAATCTCCCCCTTCTGTACTCCAAGCGAGACACCGAAGAGCACCTGCTTCTTTCCATAGCCAGTTTCCAGCGCTCGAATTTCAAGCATATTCGCTCATGTCAGTCGAGATAGGCTTCAATCACCCTCGGATCGTTTCGCACTTCTTCAGGGCTGCCTTCGCATACCTTGACGCCGGCATCCATGAAAACGACGCGGTTGCAGACCTGGATTACCGCATCCATGTTGTGCTCGATGATAACCACCGACTTCCCCTTTCCAGGCAAGCTTTGGATGATTCCAAGTATCCGGTCGATCATCTCAGGGGCAATGCCGGCGACCGGTTCATCCAATAGAAGGAGATCGGCATCCGCAGCCAGGCAACATACTAGGCTCAGTAGCTTCTGCTGTCCATAGGAAAGATCATCCGCAGGATCGTTAACCTTCGCTTCCAAGCCGGCACTTTTCAGTAGGGAAATGGCCCTGTCCCGATTCCCATCTTCATGGAGAGAACAGTGTTTGTGTCGAAAGAAGACGTTTCCCAGGTTCTCCCCCGGCTGGTTCTTGAATGCCAGGCACACATTCTCCAGCACAGTCAGGCGTCGGATGAGCCTCAAGTCCTGAAAGGTTCGGGAAATACCGATTGTTGGCACCCTGTGCGGCGGCAGTGAAAGTAGATTGGTACCGTGCAACACCGCTCTGCCATCATCCGCCCTCAGGAATCCAGTGATCACGTTGAAGAGAGTCGTCTTACCCGCCCCATTTGGCCCCACCAGCCCAACGATCTCCCCTTTCTCAAATGCGCATGAGAAGCCGTTCAGAGCATTCACGCCGTCAAAGCTCTTGCTCAATCCCTTAATGTCGAGAAAGCCGCTCACTTGTGGGTTCCGCCCTTCTCAAACGAGTACTGGCCCATCAATCCCTGAGGTCGCCACATCATGAAGGCCACAAGCAGCCCTCCGTAAAGGATCTGTCGCACATTGGCTGCAACGGAGCTCGGTAGTCCGACAAAGCGGAGTATCTCCGGCAGCATGACCAAGAGTGCGGCCCCGACAACTGGTCCCCAGAGGCTTCCCGCACCACCGATGATCACTATCGAGATAATGAAAATGGACTCGGTGACAGTGAAGCTGGTCGGGTCTATGAAGCTGATATAGTAGGCATACATCGAGCCGGCCACCGCCGCCATCGCCGCACCGATCATGAAAACCAGTACCTTATATGAGGCGACATTCTTTCCCATCGCTTGCGTAAAGACCTCATCCTCACGTACTGCCATGAGGACACGCCCGAATGGGGATCGGACAATTCGGTGGGATGCCCACATCACTATCGAGCAGAGGATCACCGTCAGAACAAGGAATTGGGTATGCGATGAGATTGTCAGCCCGAGTATCGTCGGCTGGGGTATTCCAGGCAGTCCCATCGGTCCGCTGGTGAACGAAACCCAGTTGTTCAGGACGCTGAATGTGATGATCTGGAAGGCAAAGGTAGCGATAACGAAGTAGTCGTCACGTATACGAAGCGACGGTATGCCCACAAGTGCTCCAAAGAGACCGGCTGCGATGACCGCGCAGACAATGTTGACGGCGAACGGAGTGTGGAGCTTGAGGGCCATGAGTGCCGCGACATATGCGCCGACCCCATAGAAAGCGGCATGGGCAATGGAGAGCAAGCCCGTATACCCGGCGATGAGGTTGAGGGACTCGGCGAGTATGATGTAGATACCGATCAGTATTAGAATGTGTAGTGCATATTCCATTTTACTATAGACTCATCGGCGGAACTACCATCATTTGCGGTAAGCCTTCACTCGTCTCCAGACCAAAGTATGGTTACAATCGCCTGCTACTCGGCAGAGATCCGCTCTTGCCAGCCGGCGGGGGATGTGGAGCTGCAAATGCAAGATGCACCGATACCCCATCAACTACCTCGATGCCATAAGGCTCTGATCTGAAAGATTCTCCGGGGGCACCTTCTTCTCTCTGCACTAGCAGGCATAAGGCATCATTGAGTGGCGGGGAATGCCTGATCGCATACTGAGAAGCCTGCTTGATTGCAGATATGACGCTACTGGTAGAATCAACCACCTTGACTTCAACCAGGAATTCGTAGGTAAAGGGATGGGTGATTCTTACGTAGAGATCAATGATGCCTCCGAGTGTCGGTTTTTCGTGTACCACCTCAATCACCAACGCTGGGTTGCTAGCAATCACTTCGTGTCTGAAGAAGTCTTCGAGTATAAAATGAATAGTTTCTTCCGACCATCTGTCCCGAAATGAAGCCAAACGAATCGATATGTGATTCGCTAGCCAGCGCACGAGGTGATTGTGAGATATGGGAGCAAATGTGTCTGCAAAGGTCAACGAGATCGGCGATAGATTCGCTAACCAGGACAAGCCTTCAACGAGAAAGCACAAATCCGGCTCCCTAAGATACTGGTCTGGCTGATACTCGCGAATTACCAGCTCCCAGTACTGCTTGCATTGATCGACTCGTGACGGCGCAGACGGTGTGGAAAGCTGTTCAGCCATGAGGAGCAACAGATATGCGATGGCTAGGCCCCTTCTATACCCGGATAGCCCACCTTGTTCCCTTGGCGCATCACTTGGTAATCTATCGGATTCGATAAGAGGAAAACATGCCGCTAAGGTTTCGTCCAGTTCATTGGGCCTCGTCTCTGCCCATGCACCTCCCATTACCGTAGCTAACGTAGCTATGAAGCTAAAGGGGTCATCCCCCACAACGTGAATCAAGCCGCCGGACCTCTGGCTCAGAAGCCAATCTAGCGATTCATTACGATATTCTCGTATCTCATCTGCGCTGCATATACGTTCCTTGAGGATGGATCCGTGTCTTCCTTGCTGCCATTCCAGTAATCCATCGCAAAAGCCAACGAAGTATGCGGTCGCAACAATCCGGCCGATCTCATCATCTTGGTATTCGTAAGCACGGACCCATCCTGATGAATCACACGCACTAGCCAACAAGCTGTTGAAAACCGAGAGGGGGTAGGAATCATCCGGCGCTAAGTAAAGACTGAGCCATGCAATCGGAATGGTATGGCGGTAGTTGGCCACTGTGCGTATTTCCGTTCTGCCGGGCACATCCACTTGTCTGTCCACGGTTACCCAGAAGCCCTCAGACCGAACAGTGCTGAGATAATGTCTTGTCAGCTGTAAGGTTCCTGCCCCAAGTCTCCTGGCACGCAGTAATGCCTTGAGTGAAACCAAGGTTGTGCCTGTTCGATGACGGGAGCCCAGCATCAGGGTTCCCGTCCCACCTGTGCCAGACTCTGCTTGATCTGAAAGCTTAGAGATCTGCCCCTTCATAAACCGAGAAGGATGGTCCGCTGGCAAGCCCTGAAAGTCACGATCACTGTATTGGGCTGCTACGAGCCGACCCGTGGCATCCTCAAGCACTTCCTTCAGTCCTGGAATCATGACAGTACCTCCTGCCGGGTGTCTTCACACCGCATGCATTTTCGACACCCTACCGAGGAACCCCTGCGGCCGGAACAATAGGAAGGCGAGGAGGATAAAGAATGCAATGGCATCCTGCCACTGTGAACTGATCTTCCAGACGCCGAACTGCTGGGCCATCCCCAAGAGCAATGCCCCCAGCGCAATCCCTGGAATACTATTCGCCCCGCCAATAATCACTGCGACAATGCCCATCATGAGCGCATTCATCCCCATAGTCGGCGTCATATCCACGTCGAGTGCGACTAGTATACCGGCGACTCCTGCAAGCGCCGAACCGATTGCGAACGCACACAAGATCACCTGGTCGCTGTCGATGCCCGAGAGACCGGCGAGTTCGCGATCATTCGCTACTGCCCTCATCGCTCGGCCCAAACGCGAGTACCTAAGGAATACAGCAAGAGCAATAACGAGGACGATGCTCACGCAGATTGTCGCAATCTGAATAGGAGTAATCCTTGCTCCTAGTACGTTGATCCCCTCCACCACTGGCCCGATCCGGATGCTCTTTGTGTCATCGCCGAAGATGAGGGAGATGGTGTTCTGAAGAAGGACGTAGATCCCCAGGGAAGCAAGCAGTAGAACCAGGGAAGATGCGCTATTGCGACGGAGGGGACGATACAACAAGATTTCCATTGCGACGCCAAGAGTAGCACATAGCAGTACGGCAGTGGCTATCGCAATGAGACGGGGCACACCGGAAAGGACGAATCCAAGCACAAGGTATGGTCCTACGGCAACCATTCCCCCATGCGCGAAGTGAAAGAAACGCACAGTCCTATATATCAGCGAGAATCCAGTGCCTACAAGCAGAACCACGCCAGCGACTATCAGAGTATTTGCTGCTGATTGAGGTAGGTTCAACGATGGGTCATTCCTTGTCTTCGTATGGTTGCTGTAACCAACTGAAAAAGCAGGGAGCCAGGCGTTGTCCCTTCTCACCCCGGAGATGCATTTCGCCGCCGCGGCAAAGTCTCCAATCTTCACAACCATCACACTCCCCGCTGTGGCACCAATCTCTTTCACGGTATTCAAGAAAACGAGAACGCCAGACCTCAGCCAGATCATCGTGCAGTGCATTCCCCTGTGAGTAAGAATGGCTAATGTTGTTGCATGCCCCGATTGTACCGTCGTACATTATTCCCATGACACTTACTCCAGCGATACAGTACCATATGTATGGACGCATCAGGGTTTCGAGTCTCTTCCCATACCACTGCCCGCACCCCATTTCGATATTGATCTCTGGGTGCTCTGTGCGAGATTCGAGGACGAACTCGACAACCTGTCTCAAAAGCCTCGGGGTAAGCAGTTCCTCAGCAAGCGAATTGGAGGCTCTGCCAATTGGCTCAATCGGCAGCAATCGCCACCGCATGGGTTGCAGTTCAATCATGAGGCTCCGCAGATCAGGCAGGTCATCCAGAACACGTCGAGTCAGGACCGTGCTTACCATAGTATCGATGCCCGTATGCCTAACTGCTGTGAAAGCTCTTAGAGAGAGTTCAAAGGCAGCCGGGTCATTTCTAAGCCAATTGTGGGCCTCCTGCATGCCATCAAGGTTTACACCAATGCCCGTTATCCCTGCCGACACTAGGTTCCCCAGCAGACCTTCACTCCGCACGATTCTGTGGCCATTGGTGTGCATTACGATCTGTGAAGCACCGAGCGCCCGAACATGCTCCACTATCTGGGGAAGGTCCTGGCGGACCGTTGGTTCACCTCCGGTGATAGATATGCACGTGAGTGATCTCAGATCGAAAGCTTCGTCAAATCTGGAGAACAGATCAATGACCTGTGCTGTTGACAGTTCGCCGGTTCCGGACTCAGCGGTGTACGGGGAGCCACAATGTCGGCAAGTTAGATCACATCGGCGTGTGGCTTCCCACACCAAGATCTCCAGCCTGTGTTCCTGTACTATCCTCTCAAGTGCTCTTGCCCTACTTTCGAAGCCGCACAGTGCCCAATCTGGCAAGACCGATGAATTGAGATACTCGTCTAACATAAGAAAGATCCGTTAATTACTTGTGCTTATTTGAGCTCTGCTCAGATCGACGCGCATGCCAAAACATACTATAGACGCAATAGACTCCATCAAGAGGGTGCTTATGTGACAGTGCCAAGCGTGTTTGGTTGGCCCATAGCTTGACAAGCTTCTGCGCAGATCCTTTACTTGATAACTGATGCTGATCTCTCACTTTCTATCACCTCCAAGGGATTGGTTTGAAAAAACTTTACCATCGAATATCTAAACTAATGATACCATGAGTTGTGCTGAATATTGATCCCCAATGATTCACGTATTGCAGTGTCTTTTTCCTGCCAGACACCGCCATCCTTCATTTCACTGGCCGGCAGAGACATCTGTTCACGTTTCTGACGGATTTCTTTGTCGGCAATAACCTCGCCCTTGTGATACCAATACTTCTTGCCATCTTGACATGAAGGATCCAATGCCCAGCTATTGGAGCCGACAAGAAGAAACAGAAGCAACATCTCGTGCTGGAGCTTAGAATACTGCATTGCGCTGTACTCGTCCATAATGGTCGTTCCACCGTCGGGCGGTGGGAGTACCGTCTTGCGTGCATCTGCTGATTCCCGGACCGTTGGGTCAAAAGAAAACAGTGCAGTATCCTTTCTCAACAACGTAGCACCTTGGCGGTGCTCCTTCGTTTTCCCATCGCCGAGGGGATATCCATCCAGGTCCTCTATATCGACGAAAAGCACTTTGTAGCAGGGATTGTCGACCGGAGTTCCATTCTCATCGAAAGACTGAATCAGCGGATTCCAGATCTTCTGTAGGAAATGTCTCTTATTGTTGGTATTCATTTTGGGCCAGTCGAGAATGATGATGCGGTGGCAGAACATCTCGCCGTTGGCAGTCTTGTTCTTAAGTATCGTCAGCATGCGTGCCAAGCTTGACAGCAATTCATCGTCTTCGTCCTGTTCGTACCAACGATCCTTCTTGCTGAGGTCCCACGTTATGAAAAGATACTGAGTGAGATCCAATAGGGCGGGGTGCCCATCTTGCGCTTGCACAACCAGATTAGACCACTCATTTAGAGTCAAACCTAGATAGAGATCCTTTACTCTTCTTGGTGTCTCATCGAGTTGTCCTAGAGGAGGCAGTATCCAAGCACACTTGGCGTTATTGACGACGAATTCCTTGAAGCTTGAGAAGGATTGATCCATGCGTTCCTGATGTAGGGAGCACTTATGCTCTGGCATCAGTTGCCGCAGGGCTTCCATAGTATAGCATATGTCTGTTGTACTCCCTTTTTGCACCCATGCTGACAGCAACGTGGCGATAGTGTCGATCATCTGATCGCGGCTCTCATCGGAATCAGGTGGCTGGCTCATATTGGGGAAGAGGTAGTTGATCAGGAGACGTACTGCTTCTTGGTCATTCTGCGCCTCTTTGCGAAGCATCTTTGCGTACGTTTCTATCAGCTCGATACGGCTTAGTCGATTCACCATTGGCTATCTCCCAGCTATTACCGATCATCCGACTCTCTCAGTAACGCACTGAGCAGATTCCGGCGATCACTGGGTGTCAGCTTCACGATAGAACATCGTGCGAACTGCGAACAAGACTCCCACCTCGCACCTTCTGGCGAATGCGCAACGTGTTCCTCAACTAGGAATGCCAACCGCCTGTGAAATGCTTCGCCGTCGTAGATCATTGTTAGTACGCTATAGGGTGCGATATACATAATAACATAAGCCCCCACAATAGCACCTATCAGGAAAACGCCCACGTAGACCAGCACAAAGAGGCCCAGCTTCCAACTCACGATAGTCAGTAAGATGCTGATCACTGTTAACACTATGCTAATCTTGGTTAGTGGTTGCCGAGCGTCCATTTCTTATAACCTTGAACTCAAAAGGCTTGAGAAGATCCCCATTCTTATCGAACGTGACAGGACCATCTGCGCCAGCGAAACCTCTGAGTTTCGCCATTGTCTTCTGCACTTTCTGCGTCCCCGTGCCTGCTTCGCCAATCGCATACGCATATATCCGCAACGCGTCATACCCGGAGGCGGAGCATACTCCAGGTTCTTGTCCATATTGCTTTCTGTAGTTCGACTGGAAATCGCCCACCACAGGGTCGTGGCTGTCTGGGGATTTGGGCACCGAGTAGATCACACCCTCTGCAGCTGGCCCTGCCAACTTAAGGACGAGCGGATCATCAAACCCTTGAGCAGAGAGTATGAGCTTATTCCAGCCTAGCTGTTTCAGCTGTCTTAGAGCAACCGACATTTCCTTTGGCCATCCTGGGAGGTACAGGCCATCAGGGTTGGCAGAGAGTATCTTGGTTATCTGCTCCCTCATGTCCGCGGCATCTTGGGCATAGGCCTCGTAGGCAACTACGTCACGGCCATGGTCCTCAAACACCTTCTTGAAAGTGCTGGCCAAGCCGGCACCATACGCTGCGTTGACGTAGAGAACGGCTGCCCGTTTCCAATGAAGCTTAGTATGCGCATAGTCCGCGTCAACCTGCCCTTCCAATGCATCCGAGTGCCAGTTCCTAAAGATGAAATCCCCTGCTGAAGAGATCTTCGGATTGGAAGCACCGGGAGAAAGAAGGAGAATCTTCTCCCTTTCCGCAATCGGTGCCATCGCCAGTACACCGCTGCTGTTTATGTCGCCAATAATGAAGTTGATTCCCTGGGAGTGCAGCTTGTTCAATGCGCCCACGGCTTCTTTTGGATCCGTCTTGCTATCTTCGAACATAACCTGAAGAGGCTTACTTTGTACCCCACCGCGACCGTTGATCTCTGCTAGGGCCAATTCAATGCCTCGTTGGGCATTCTTACCGTATGGAGCTGCTGACCCAGTCAGGGGCAAGACGGCCCCGATCTTGATACTGCCTTTTGAGTCTGGATTCGGAGCCTTCACCAGCCAGAGGACCAAGCCGGCCAGAATAACCAAGACAATTACCATTAGGAACTTCTTGTTCATGGCACTTCCCCCTAGATAACAGGCTGGCGTGAGCCTGCCAAATCCCTAGTTGATGACAGCGGTTTGTGGTCTCACCATAGTACAGAGTTAGTATATATGCAAGCAGCCGTTTTGTCAATGTGGTGATAGCAGAACTGCAATAAACCTCGCACCATTACCACAGCTGTTACGATCCAAAGAATCGGCGTTACCTGCATCATTGATTCATAGCCGCTATGAACCGGTATCTTGCCGTAATTGCCAGGTATTCCTTGAGATGCTGTAGAGACGATGTATTATCCCCTCGAACTCAACATCACGTTGGTAAACCATACCCGTCTTCTCAGCTACTCTTCTTGACGGTATATTCCCTGGGTGTATGAGCGAAATGAGCTCAGAGCGGTTCAACTGGTGAAAGCCGCAGTCTACGATGCCTCGTGCTGCTTCAGTGGCCAGCCCTTGGTTTTGGCAGACAGGGCTTATCATGTATGCGACCTCAACAAATGGTTCTTGATCGATCACATGGCAGAGAAGACCACATCTTCCGACAAGGCGACTAGTTTCCTTTAGTACGGTGGCCCACAGAGAAAAACCATGCACCTCTTGGTGATGGATCATCTCTTCCAGTAGTCGCTGTGTGCCGTTCCGATCGCAAACATCAGCTGGGAAGAAACGTCTGACCTCGGGATCGGCATATAGAATGGCAAGATCGTCCAGGTCATCCAACGTCAAATGCCGTAAGATCAAGCGATTTGTCTGCAATACAATGCACACTCTAGCCCTCAAGTCGGTAGTGTATTCTCATGTCATTATGCGCTAGTCTAGCAGTGTTGTCAACAGCTTATTGATCGGCTGTGATCGGCAAGGTCGGTGGCATCACGTCTAACAATCTGATGAGTGATTCCTGTCAAGTTGTGGTTCGAAAGCAGCGCTCTAGGAACTGCGCGACAGTCAGGACGAATTCCGATTGATCCTTATCAAGATTGCCCAAGGATCGGCTGATGAAGTCGGCAAGATCAAGCTTGTTCTTCTCTCCCTCGATTGCCACGAGATCGGAGATACTGACACCGAGCGCTTGGTCAAGTCGTGCCAGGGTACGGAGAGAAGGAGTCCTCTTCCCTATCTCCATGGTGGCAAGATAGTTTAGCATTGGAGGTCCTCACACCACCAGGAAACCTCCTTTGTAGCGAAGACCCATCTTGCTGGATTGGGCTTATGTCGGCCTGCATCTGTCCCGTGATTTCTCTCCGTCAACGCAATAATCACTTGGCAGGCCGCCGCCCGTTCCTTGGCAGCGCCCACCGCCTGACGAGGTAAGCGGGGAGTGCGTTGTAGATAGCGACGGAGTATGCCCTATCTTTGGACCTCCATCCTGGGTGAGCGATTCCGTGTGCCAGCATGGTAGAGAAGCATCACGGCCACCACTGTCCCAAGCACCTGTTTGTTAAAGGCTTCGGAGCACGCCCCCGCTCCCACTGTATGCACCAATGGCTTCGGGCAACTTGTAGTTGATCTCAACTTCAAGGAGGTCCGGGGCCATTGTGATTTTATCTACGCAGGACCTCAGAATCCGCTTCTTCTCTTCGTAAGTCCCAACGCTCAGTGACCTCTGAACCTGCGCCTGGTATGCCATGACCTCGCTTACGTCTATCTGCGGGGCTTCACCGCCGATCAGTGTCTTCGCAGCCAGGTTGCTCCTCTCTTCCAGAAGCTCCCGCATTCTGGTGTTCGTCCAACTCGTATCAGAAAGCCCATCCTCGACCGCCTTCCGAATGTTGGCAATCTTCACGTCAATCTCTTTCACCCTTTGCAGCGCGTTCGGATCATGCCCTGCCGAGACTTCCCATATCTGGCGAAGTTCATTGTTGAATCGCTTGGCATACCCCTTGGTATCAATGCATGCGTCCAACAGTTCCGTCAAACCGATCATGACCTGGCTCTCGACCTCCATCTGAGGCACGTAAACGGCAGGTCCACAACCCAAACCCCTTCGATGAGGCTGGCTACCGCAGATGTAATAGCTGGCAGTCGCTGTCTTTCTCATCCCGAGAAGGTTGCTCCCACACCTTCCGCACACGAACAGACCGCCACTCAGCAAGTATGCCGAGTCCTTGCTCCTCCTGTAGCCGGTATCGAAGCACTTGGCCTTCTTGCCTGCCCGTATCTCGATGATCTTCCGAGCCTCTTCCTCAGTAATGAGAGCTTCATGGGCATTCTCCACGATCACCCACTCGGATGGGGGATTATACCGCTGCTTCTTCCCGCGAACGTTCCACACGCCGTAGCCTGCATACTCCAGCAGGCAGTGAGGATGAAGCAGGCTATTCCAAGTCGTGTGACCCCAATACTGCTGCCGGGGAGCGGGTATGCCGCTGTGATTGCAGAAGTCCCTCAGCTCATCCAGGTTCGCGCCCTTTGCCGCCAATTCCAC
>Ga0307380_10002318_pt1 | contig 27152 bp, 28 predicted proteins | sample UN3MG_FD_202239 | JGI IMG/M metagenome (GOLD analysis project Ga0307380, IMG submission 202239) | Soil microbial communities from Risofladan, Vaasa, Finland - UN-3 | ecosystem: Environmental > Terrestrial > Soil > Coastal area > Acid sulfate soil | place: Finland: Risofladan, Vaasa | collected... | reverse complement strand
ACAAGACCGCCTACTATATTGGGATTTAAAACTAAATTAACTTCACTTAAATCTCTTAATCTTATTCTTACACCGGGTGCACCCTGTCCAAATATGGCCATTTTATCACTCCTTAAAAACTAACGTAATACATTTTATTATTAGTTTATACAAGTAATAAATTTCCAATTTTTTTTAATAAAAATAAACTATTATATATATTGAGTAGTTTAATTATGGCTATCTATATAAACTATTAGTTGTAAAAGGTATATATCATGGATAAACGAAAATTTCATCACTTCTTAAATGCACTAAAGGACGAGCACGAAAATTACATTGAGCTTATCGAAGCTATCCAAGAGAAATTCGAAGATAATGTAAAGCCCATCACCGACGAAGAAGTAAAAGCTTTAAAGCAACATCCGCTTCAATTTGTTAAAAAAATACCAAATTCGGATAAACGTGAATGGACAAGTCAATTACATATATGGGCAGAACAAGGCGTTCCAGAAATCCTTGACTTGGATCCTATATATCTTGCTTTTAAAAATTCGGTTGGTGATACTGTATTAATGTCTCTTGTATCATCTGCTGCTGGGGCATATACAGAGAAAATTAAATATGATCTTATAAAAAAAGTTCTTGATACTGACTTATCTTACGTTGTCACCGAAAAAGGTGAAAATGGAGAAGATTCAGTAGAAGATAAAAATGTACTCGATATCAAGGATTTAAACGGGCAAACCCCAATTGATTTTTTAATAGATTTCGCTTTTGGTACTGGGAATTACAAGAATTATTTAGGAGATCCCAAACTTCAGATGATTTTAAAGAAATTCAGCGAAGTTAATGATACAGAAAATAGTGAAGAAGAAAATAACAAAATTGATGAATTAGATGCTAAAGCTCAAAGTCATTAACAATTTTACTTAATTCTGTTTTCATTTTTTCAGTTATATCTTTAAATTCTTTAGTAAATGTATCTTTAAGTACATCTACTTTTCCTCTGAGAACATCCATGTCCATGCCTTCGTCAATCAGCTTCTGTGCTGTTTCTTCGTCCACTTTAAAGTAATGTTGAATCACTTCAATGTCGGTCATTTTTCCTAAATCTGCCATTATTTCTTCGCTTTGCTTATTTTAACTTTATCTGGTTCATATGCCATTTCGTATAAATGGTTTATATGTTTTTCATCAAATATTTTATTATCAATTAACGATTTTGCTTCATTTTCTGAGCAATCGAATAGTTTACATATTTTATTGGCATAATCTTTATTAGATTTTGTCTTACTGGTTTTAGTTTTTTGCCACTTACCATACATGGATTTTCCGTCCAGTTGAGTAAATGCCATACATTGAAACTTTTTGGGTAATCTAGAAAATCCTATCGTATTAATGGCATCACATACAGGCATTGAACCGGGTACCATTGAAAATGCCACTAATGTACTCCAAAAATCAAATGATTCTTGTTCTTCCTGAGTAGGAGGAATACATTTAGTTCTTCCGCTTAAAAAATCGAACGGATTAAATCTACCCATGAAGCAACCTAATAACCTTAGATATCATCCCAAAAATATTGACCTCAGGTTCCATCCTATCAAATGCTGCCATAAATTGATGATCTGAGACTATTTTACCTAATGAAAGTAAATGTTTTTTAGAAAACTCATAATCATTATCCACTATATAATTCAATAAAGGAAGAAATATACCATTTAAATCTGAAATATATTCGGTGTAATATTTTCTAACAGGCAGAATATCATCATTTTCTTTGATAAGTTCCCATAATGCCTTGATATGGTCTAAGGTAATTGTTGATATATCGCCTTCTATAGAACCGTTATGGCTATCAAAATTATATTGCATTTGATTTAACATAGCTCGCATATCAGGAAAATTGATTTTAGCTATCTGAATCATTGTATCTTCATTTACTTTTCCACCAACTTTATCAGTTTCTATCTTGGCTATTTCATTTAGTCGTTTCCACATGGCTTTTTTGATAGATTTGTCATTATGGGCAAAAGAAACGGGTATGCATCTAGAGCGAACAGCCTCAGGAATCAAGTGGAGATGGTTACATGTGATAATAAACCTTAACGTGTCTGTAGTGGCCTCTATAAGGGGCTGTAGGGCCGCGTAGAAGGCGTTTATATTACTTCCGGGCACTCTGTCGCCCTCATCAATAACAACGAAGCGTGGCTTCTCGTTGACGCTCATTTGCATACCATAGGATGCAATCGCATCAATCAAATCTAGACGGGATTCTGAAGCAGAACGAACAAACATATAATCACACCCATGCTCTGCAGGAATTACCCTAGCAACGGTTGTTTTTCCAGTTCCGGGACTTCCAGAGTGAAATATCATGTTTTGGAAACTATTTCGCTCAAACTTGGAATTAATATTATTCTTAATTTCGTCAGGTAATATAACATCAGCTAATTTAGCAGGTCGATATTTCTCAGTCCATGCGCTATTCTTTAGCTCAGTTATCTCTTTACCTAGTTTATTCTGCTCCTCAGCTGCTTGAATAACCGCATCTGGATTAGTTAATAGATCCATAATTATCCTCTATTTAGGGTACCTAGTAAATATAAGAATTTTTATAAACTGTATTTAGATTATCATGAATAAATTTGTTAAATATCTCAAACAGTTAAAAACTGGGAATAACTCTAATTTATTAGAGACCATAGAAACTGCCTTTAAATTGATATTTGAAGCCCCAAGTTCCGATGATGCTAATAAACCACCTCAAACGGTTGGTACAACTGGCCCGCCTGCAAACGCTATATCTTTTAACCCTAATGATAAAGCTGACTATTTTAAACAAACTTTACCAAATAATAAGCTTAAACAAGTAATAAAAGCACAGTCTTTTGGTAATGGTGTTAAATATTACCCTATCGCTGGAAAAGGGGCTATTACATTAGACCCTCTCAAATCGGGGCAAGGTCGTAACGATAATGCTAATATTAGCTCTGGTGAATGGGCTGGAGATAGCGGTGGCTATAATCTAGGTGGCCCGTTAAAGTAGTTACGTTAGGCAGTTTTTCTATCTAATTCACTATTATCTTCCGCTACAATTGCATTACAAAGGTCAATAGAATTTCGGATTCTTTGGGATTTTTCCTTAAATGGTTTTTCTTCATAATTATATTCGATGGTTTTTATCTTCTCAATCAATATATCACCATTGTTTAAATCGTCTAGGTCAAAAAACCCAGCATCATTTCCCAGCATTAACCCTAGCCATAAGCGTTCTATTTTAACTTTTTCTGTTGGTACCTTAAACTCTTCTCCGTCAACATCAAATATTAAATAAGATACACTCAACACATTATCAAACGGTTTATCTGAATCCATTATATCAGTTAAAATTTTAATTTTTTTGATTACCTTTTGATCGTATACGTGCAGGCCATTAGTTGTACATACCGATACATCTTTTTCTTCTACAGTCTGATTTATTGGTATCTTAGTATTTTTCCAATCTTCTTTTATTTTCAATAATTTTTCTTTATCAAATGGTAAGTTATATGGCTTATAACCATCCACTATTACCGTAAAATTTTTAATTGTATCATTTGAAAAATCCATGGTTAATATATTGGTTATGATGTCAGTTATTATTTTAGAAAATTCTCCGTTTTTAACGGTGAATCTATAAAATTTTTCTCCATCAAATAATACCACGTTTCTTGTCTTGCATTTATTTTTACGTTCATCTGGTGTCATTGTATTTTACTCCTTTAGAAGATAATCTATTCCTATTTAAATATAAGTTATTCAAAGCAATTCCATCATAGAATCGCGTTCATCGTATTCAACTTCGCCCCATCCTACCGCATCGAAAAGTCTATTCATTACATTTGCAAATCCAGTTTCCCATTGAGCATTCCAGTCTACATTAAATCTGTCTACTATCCTCTGAGGGCATTCGTCTCCGATAAAGGCAAGTGAGTTAATTCCAAACTCATTATGTGCCAGCTTTAGGAACTTTGCTTTTGCTCCGCCATATATAGGTTCGTACATTTCATCTTTTAATATTTCATCATTTCTGATTAAAAAATTCCACGCCGCCCCCGCACGTACTCGCCAATCTATTTTTTTCCTATCTTCCTCGGTCATCTTTAACATATCATCATAATCAGGTGGATCTGTTTTAATACCAGATGGAATAGCCAAGTCATATATTTTACCTTCCTCTGCCATGGCAAAGAAATCAGTTTTTATCTTAATATATTCATCGCGTATATGCGACTTATCCATTGTATTAAGAAGTTCTTTAACGCAATTCAAAACAAACTTACGAGAAAATGGGGTAGTAGAACTTCTAACAATTTCTAATCCAGTGACTTTAAACCGTTTATCTGGGTCATAAATTTTAATATCCTCGTTACTTTCTACGTTACATATGTATTTTTTCTTAGCTGTGACAATAGCCTGAGTTATACATTTTTCCCTTTTAAGAGTTAATGTATTCTTCATAAAATTCCATTTATCAGCGAATTTCTGCATTATACCAGAAAGAACATCTTCCATTAATACAGCATCTAATACCCTACATAAATCAGTTAGGCAGTGTCTGTTATAGAAAACCCTATATTCGCCTTCTATATACATTCCATCTTTAAACGCTTTAGCTTTGTGTTCGTTATCAATTTTAGTCCACGATTCACAATATTCTATGCATTTATTATTAAAATCTTTTTTGGAAGCTTTCTCTTCTGTATCTAATTGATAAGACGTTTTATATATAATCTTATTCCCTTTAACTACGGTGACTTCAACTTCTTTATCTACTTTATCAATGAATGGTAAGTATATGTCTTGATATTTAACAAAGAAAGAATCAGTATCACCATGAGACAGTCTATTATAATGGATATCTACTTTGCCTGTATCTTCATTTACTTCTTCAAAACTTCCTTCGAGAGATTCGTCTATGTTAGGGGGTGCGCCGAATGCATCTATAAACCTTGGATCTACCTTAAATTCCCCTTCCAAATATCGACAAAGATGTTTAATCGTATAAGTAATTAGTTCAACGCCAAATGCTGTAATAGTACCTGAGTTATCTAGATCATAGAATTGGAAATAAGGATTGCCTAATAGACCATAAAGACCGTTACCAAAAATTTTATAGGTCTTTTGCTTCATTTCATATACAGATGCCTGTGCGTAATCCCCTTCGCGCTCAAACTGCTGTTGTGTTTTTTTATGTCCTTTACGACCAATGAATATCTTCTCAGTAACTCGTGGTATGATACCTACTTTGTCGCTTCGATAAAATACCTCATAATCTATTTCTTCACTACCATCTCCATTAGTTTTAAAGACTTTTAAAGGACTTCTCACAAGAGTTGAAGGGTCTACGTCAGTCACCCGGTTCATATTTGCATCAAAATATTCACCATTCTTCAAAATAACTTTAGTTTCAGGAGAAGTATTTGCTCCCATGATAAATGAAGGATACATAGAACCATAATCATATGATACTAAATAAGTGTAGTATCCGACCTTAGCATACACATAAGCCCCAGCGAAAGACTGCCTTGGTCTATCTCTTAATGGGGGCATCGCAATTCCTTCGCGATGTAAATAGTTCAGAATAAATCCTACTTCCATTTTCTTGGTTTCAAATATACTCTCAAAAGGAACTCTAGCCTCAGCACATGCATGTATAGTAGTATCAAACATCTTACATGCTTTTTCGATGTTTACCATCAGTTCTACATCTTTAAAGTTATACCATACCCAATCATCCCAATAATTAACCCATGATTTATATTTATCGGGTAAAGGTGCTTTATGTTCACCCGTTTCAAGTTTACCTATGGTATCCAGTTTAAAATCATCTTGTTCTTTAATGGTAAACTTTCTGTATAACAGAAGAAAGTCCACCATTGCAGTTCCGCCCAGAACTAAATTATTGTCGCGTTTACTTACATATGCAGTTTTATATTGTTGAGGGAGTCTGCTCATTAACTTAATGTCAACATTTAATTTTGCTGCTCTATTAACTAAATAAGGGAAATCATAGTAATGCCCGTTCCATGCAGATAAGAAATCAGCCCCACCTTCTCCGATTTTGGTAAATAGTTCAGTTAATAAACCTCGTTCTGTTGGACAATTTATATATTCACAATTGGATTGAGATAATTTTTCTGTCAGTTCTGGTTTAATTTCTCTGTTCAGGCCGAATGCATAATATTTCCCTGTTTTAGTAAAATGTATGGTAACGCAGTTTACGGGATAATCTGCCTGATCCGCATGGGGGAACCTATCGGTAGCCGAGACCTCTATATCAAGAAAGCATATATTGAAATCGGATACGTTTACTGGTATATCATCCATTTTTTTGTAATGTTCTTCTAACCATCTGGTTCTAAAATCTATATCACATTCGGCAATATCATTATGTGCACCCATATTATATTGTCGAATGTCCATTTCTTCTTTACCCGTAACTATGATTTCATATAGTTCCCTACCAAATATATCTACCATTCCAGAAGGTTTTGCATCATTTTGTCCTTGGACAGGAGTGTATGAACGGTGTTTAACCCTAAACCCGTTTTTTGTGCCATCTGCATACCATATAAATATCAGGTCATTAAACCTATCATGGTGAATAGCAGTATACATTGGGCGATTTTCGGGGGAATTATCGGGCATAGAGTCTCCTGTCCTAAATATAAGAATTTTTAGACATAAAAAAGGAACATTTTATTAAAAAATGTCCCTTAATATATTGAGAATCTGTTATTATGAAATGATCATTTCCAGATTATATCAAATCCGTTAATGACGGCATCTACAAACTTAGCGTTTTCGTCGGTTTTGATGCTTTCTACGAATCCTTTAAATTTATTGATGCTTTCGGTCAAATTAACTTTATTCTGTTTTTTAGCAACTTCTTCGAATTTCTTCTTAGCATTTGCTTCTTTGACCATTTCTTTTTGAGTAGATTCAGCATTTTTGTCAACTTCTGCTTTATCAGCTGACCCAGAAGGTGTATGCTCAGAATTCGTATTTGCATCTACAAAATCTTTCTGCTTAACAGGAGCCGCAGTAAGGAACTTGTCTATAGAGTCCATACCAGCCGCTGGTTTTCCGGGATTTGCTGCTGCTTCGGTTTTACCTTTGCATTCGCATTTACCTTTACATTCGCATTTATCTTTACATGCTTCTGCACATTCCTCTTTAACACATTCTTTTTTAGCTTTAGGTACAGCTTTAAGTGCAGCTTTAGGTGCAGCTTTAGGTGCAGCTTTAGGTGCAGCTGCTTCTGGCAATGCTTCTTTGACCTCTTTAGCCAATTGGTCAAGATCCAATTCTCCGCTAATCTTACCAGCATTTTCCAAAATACTTTCTACTTCTTCTCTGCTCTCTATTAATACTTCTTCATTAACACATTGCGTTAATACATTATATGCCTGTTCGTCTACAACGCCATCAGCTATTTTTTCTGCTATTTTTGCGCCCTCAAGCAGTTTTTCCATACTAAATAAATCGTACATAATTTTCTTCCTCGTTAAATAAAAATATTAACTAAGTTTTTATTTCTATATTTAGTTTATACAATAACAAATTTATATAAACTTTTAATAACAACATTTGGAAAATACCATGAAAATAAAAGCTATTGTAGAAGAAACCCGGTTAATAAGAGACGCAAATGAAAGACTTCCCGTAAATGAACGGAATGAAGCTAAAGTTAAAGGGTTATATAGGTCAGCTGCTGCTGAAGTAGATCATGACAGAAAATTTAATCCTGAAAAATATATGTATATGTCTGATGGTGAAATGGCTGAATTAGTAAAAAACAAATTTGATGAAAAAATAGCTGATCTTCCGGGAATGACACCAGATAAAACAGAAAAGTCAGAAGATATTGAATTAGCCGAAGATGAATTTGCTGATGAAATGGGAGGAACTCCTGAAGAAATTTCTGAAGAAACTCCGCAAGATGACGGATTAGGAGACATCATGGGAGATGCAGAAGTAGACGACATCATGGGTGACATGGGAGATGCAGAATTAGACGACATCATGGGTGACATGGGAGAAACTACTGATGAAGAACCTACCGACGAAGAAGATAGTGTAGAAAATATGTTCGGGGACGAAGAAACTCCATCAGATGAGTCTGAAGATGAAGATGAAGATAGTGCTGCTGATAAGGTTAATGAAGATTAACCTAAAAGGGGATTATCGTGTTCGGTAAAATACATATCCGTATCTAATATTTTACATTTTTCGGGATCAATTATTCTAATAAATCCTTCTTTTGTTATTCCCATTATTTTATCATCAATGAATTGATCAAACTTTAATTCTTGACTATACGAATCATGGGTTGGCGTTCCATCTGCTTCGAATCCTAATGACGCATAAATTAATTTAGTTCCCTTTTCCATTACGCCTCCAACTTTTTAGTAGTTTCTACCATTCTATAATCTGTGAAAATATCATGTATATATTGGATCTTTTTTATAAATAGCTCGTTCTCGTATGAAATATATATGTTATTAGTATGAGCATACCGCTGTATTTTAATACCATCTACTTGTGTATTAGTAACCATCCATTGAAATATATCGGTATCAATTGTAATTGGTGTTTCTGCTTGCATTATGCATTCTAATAAAACAGATATTTTATATCTACCATCTAATCCAGTTTTTATTTCTGCCATCTGATCTTCTAATTTAGATATACTCGCAACCGAAATAGGAGCAGGTTTATTAACCCTGTTTACCAACGTCATAACAGCTTCGGCATTCTTAGGGTCAACTACACAAAAATCTTCAAGTTCATCATCTGATATTTTAAATCCCTCGACTTCTTTTTCTATTTTATATATAAAATTATATCCACCCGCCTCTACTATCACTGAATCATTGAATACATGAAATTTGACATTTTCTATATCTCCCGTACCCGCCATTAAATTCAAAAAATAGAATGGTATGAACACAGTAAAATCCTTGAAGAATAACTGATCTCGGTAGCTTTTAATAATCAATGAAGTTTTTAGTCCATTATAATCTGTTTGGAATGATATCTTTTTATCATTTATAACAACATTAACGCCTTCTGTTTTATGTTCAATGTTCATACGAAGAATATTAAATAATGATAAATGGTCTAATTCAAACATTGCAATCAAATCAGCATCCCTTGATGATTTAAATTCTCTTCGTGGAAATTCCATCTCATGAATCTTTAAACTCACTTCCAGTTCATCATATTCCCGTAGTTCATTATAAAAACCGGATATCACAAGATTAGGATTGCTAGTATCTGTCTCATCAAGTTTAAAAGAAATAAATTCAGTACTATCTGAAATAGAATTTTGTACAACATTATAAAGGTCATATAAATTAACAGCAATTGATTTTTCCAGTATTGGGGTTGTGTGTTTATTTAAAGGGGATATTTCTGTCCAAATAGAAACATCTGTACTGAAACGAATTATATTAATGTCTTCTTCCTCATCTGTTTCAGCGGGTTTTGTATAACATTCAATATAAATTAATTGCTTTTCGGCATCTTTTAAATTCCTCAACCCTTGTGCTAAAAAATTTAACTTTTGTTGGATATTGCTATATGCACTAATATCCATTATGGCAGGTTTCTTTACTTCTAATTCTGTACTCATTCAATCTCCTCTTCTTTATCAAGGGTTTTATTACATGTATTACAAAGAGTACGTACCCAACCACCATTTCTTTGCTTTCCGGGCTTACCGCAATATTCACATGTTTTTGCTGATTTACGTTCGGCTGCATCAACTAATTTATCCATCTCATCTGTAAAATTATTACCATAAAAACGAAGCGTACCGAATTTTTCTTTTACTTGTGATGCGGTCGCGTGATATTCTTCATATCCTTTACAGCTGCATTTAACCTTTTTATAGATTACAGGTGATATAAATTTACATAACATATTAATCCATAATTTAAATTTTTGTAAAATGCTCTTATATATCATTAATGGTTTGGATTTAGGCACTGTGAACCAATTATTCTTAAAAGGATAATACGATATTTTATGTACTGTGGTGCATGTATTATTCATAGAATAATTATGATCAGTTAGCTTACATCCACATACACATTCTTTATCAGCTATCTTAGTTTCATCCATTTGTTTCTTTATCAGGCGTTCTAATTTAGAAGACAATTTATAAATCAAATTATACCAACCATCACTATGTTCAAATCCCCAACACATACATGTATGGGACATTGGTAATTTATGTTCCGCATAGAGTAACGGAAATTCTTTATACAGCTTTTCTTCTAATTCTTTTTTCATACATATAAATATAAGTTTTTTAACCAAAGAAAAAGGGCCTTTTTCATGGCCCTTTAATATTAAATATATAGTTTTTTTATTTTTCTTTAGATTCTTTAGGTTCTTCTTCGACTTCTTCGGCTTCTCCTTCGCCTATTTCAGAAAATTCGTTTGTTTCTGATGGTAAACCCAGTTCTATCTCGGCTTCTTTTCTTTCAACCGGGGTCTCAGTTTCTTCTGGAGCAGTCTCGTCCATGAAATCTTCAAAATCTCCTTCCATTCCGGGTTCTTCTGTTGTAGGTTCTTCTTCACCACCCATAGGCTTAAAGTCATCAAACATTTCGTTATCCAATGTTTCATTTACTTCATCTTCGCCCCTAAGTTCTGGTAATTTCTGAGCAAGCCATGCGTCAAACTGATTATCATTAAGGTCTAATTTCTGTTCTATTTGTTCCAAATGTTCTTCAGTCAAATCAATTTCATCTAGTTCTGGATAAATTTTTAGAAACTTATCAACTATATCAACTGGTTTATCAACATTTCTCATGCCTGCAGTACCATTCATGATCTCATCAGATGTAAGAATAACACCTTTACCTTCTTGCATCTTTTGGCCCATAGCTTGTGAAATTAGATTTTGCATGGTATCCATAGAAGACTGTAACCAATCGGTTTTATCTCTGAATGTTAGAAATTCAGTTTCTTCTCCAGAGGGGCCACCTTCAGCATTTACATCTCCTCCTTCCTCAGCGCCGCCAAAATCCTCACCACCGCCACCACTGCCAAAATCACTACCCCCTCCACCACCGAATCCAAAATCATTATCAAACGCGTCTGAAGTTTCTGTGTCGCCGCTTGCATCCATTGAAAAATCTTCTTCACCAAAACCTCCTGCGTCTCCTGCGTCTCCTGCGTCTTCGTCTTCCGCTCCTGCTTCGTCAACAATGCCTTCGACATCACTTGTGTCATCTTCTTCTACGTCGAGTTCTTCATCATCTGCTTCTATTAACGAAAGCAGTTCATTCATAGATCTTCTATCAGATTCCCACATAGGGCCACCCACTGATATATTAGAATTAGACCCTCTATCATTAACGCTTCCCATCGGAGCTTCTGAATTGGGTTTTTCTGGGGTTTCATTATTTCCATACATATAATCATTTAGATCAGCCTGTTCGGCATTACGACTATCTGCTATAGATTCATCAATAAGATGTATGATATATTCACCAAAATTAACTGTATAAGCTTCGTCTTCTAAACCAACTTCAACTAATTTATCTTCTGATCCATCCAATTGGACTTTAACAGTGATTTTACCATTTGCGTTAGGATATAAAAGTTCAATAATTGCTGATTTATCTGCGCGGGTAGCACTAAATTTAGCATGGGTATTATCCATAACTATAGGCTGTAAATTTAATCTGAAAGCATTTGGTTGTCTTTTACCAGTCATTTCTGCTTCTACCAAAAACCGTTGTGATAAATCACTAATCGATGTTCGAGTGGGCTTCCATTCGGATTCTAATTTACTTTTTAACATGACCTTGCTAATATCAGAAAGAGCAGAAATAATTTCTGTATTTTTATCTGTTTTTTTGGTGGTCATGCCCTTCATCTCTTTCACAAGAACATCTTTATTCGCAAGATTTGTGACTTTTTTAGGACCAATATCTTTTTGAATTGATTTGAAGGCTTCTAATAATTCGGTTTTTTTCATGTTTTTAACCCACTTAAATGAAACTATATACACTAATTTATATATAGTTTATATACATCTAGTTTTGATGAAATTATTATCTGACTATTTTGAGCATATTTGCTGAAGCTGCGTGTGCAGAATTTTCTTGGGTTCCAATAAATACGTTTACTGGTTCTTTCGGCACATCTGCTATATTATCAGCTTTTTTCATAGATTTAGTCTTTTTCTGTTCAATAAAATCCATAACACCAAAACATTTAACGGCCATTATATCACCCTTTGCTCTTTTCATTACTCTTAATTCTACTTCAAAATCACACCCAAAATAGGACATATACCTAAATATTTTATTAGGGAATAATTTAAACGGATGATTATTATCCTGTTCATGTGCAGTAGTGCTATAACTATCAAATACTTTTGCCTTAGTTTCGTCAATTACCTTAGTTACTTGATGATTTTGTATATTTGACATATACATGGTTATTTTATCATTCGCAACTGATAAACCAAATGAATTTGATTTTCCCATCAGCTGTATATCAGTTACAATACGTTTAAGGTCATCCACGTCTAGATAGAATTTACCCACCAAGTCCATAGGATCCTTATCCCTTGATATTGGAACTTTCTTATCGTAATCCCTTCTAAATGCAGCTAATTGGGCAACAGGCATTCTATACGTTGCGTGTTCCCCTTCAAACTTAAACGAGCTTATCTTTTCTCTTTTAGTAGTCAATTCCTCTATCAGGCTTATTTTTGTTTCTTTTTCCGGGTATCCGATTGCATTTGAGTAATTAATAAATTCGCTTAGATTAGTTATTCCTATTTCATCTGGGGCGAAATTTATATTTTTTTCGGTAGTGATTGTGTGTACCAAAGTGTCTAAAGCCATAGCCGAATGTAGGTATAGACCATCTTTTTTGAATATTAAAGCATGTCGCCTATTGGGTAGATCGGCAACAATTTTAAGCATATTATTCAATACTTCCATATATTCTGGTGTAAATTTTATATCAGCGTTCATAGAAATTCTCCAAACAAAAAATGACAGGGAAATAAATCCCTGTCATAAATATAAGAATTATTTAGTATAAAATCTAATTTATGGTCTTCTATTTTTTTCGGGGGTTTCAGAGTTTTCTTCCTTGCGATACTCAGGAACATATTTTGTGGTATCTTTTTGTACTATGTCGTTTCTATGTTCATGATATTCTGGGTATTTTTCCCATATTTCCCTAGCATTTAAAATCTCGTCGTCTGAAATATACGCAAGGCTTTTTTTCTCTTTAACCTTCTTAAGTTTTTCTGGGTTATATTTTTTAACATGCATAAGATTTCCGTACTCTATCATATCTATATTTAACTTATCTATGGCATAGTAAGTCACTGCGCGTTCTAATTTAGCTCTCATATCTTCTTTATTAGCCGTCTCCGCTCTCTCTTTTGTGACTTCTGGTCTTATAAAAGGATTTGGTTCATCTATATCTTCTGGAGGATTTGGTATGAAACTACCAGACTGACTGCCATCAGAATTATGTATCACTGTTGTCTTTCCGGCAGGTTTCTTTTTACCAAATTTATCTTTAAGATAATCGCCTACTCTACTCTCAACAATATAATGATTTTGATGGGGATATCCAAATTCAGCCCCTTTATTAAAATCTTCTATTCCATCATCTGTAGGGGTGGCTATATTATTAGTTCCTAATTGAGAATCAACCTCCTGTCCCTCGGTCAATGCTTGAACCTCATCGGCTAATTTCTTTGTTTTATCTAATCTAAACATGTTATATCCTTAACTATTTATTATAGTTTATATATATCATTTAAAATCATCATTAGGATATAAAGAAGCTGGTAATAAAGGTTGCCATTTAGATGCAAAATATGATTGATCATGCCTAAAATCAGGGTCATCCTTCATATCATGTATGTTTTCATACTGACCTGTTAATGTTTTTACTTGACCAGCTTTCAATCCACGTTTTAAGCATTCCATTGAAATATCAGCCATATAATGAAAAAAACCTTTTTTTATGTTTTTAGCCATATCGGTAAAATCTATAGTCATAAATGTTTCACCACGCACTGCAATGAAAGGGCCGTGTGCTATAATTATACGAGATTTAGGTCTATCTTTAAATTTACTACCGACAATGAAATCCCAATCAATATTATTAATATTACCTTGCATATAACACCCTCTAAGATATTTTTGTTCGGCTACGTTATCAACTTGATACCATTTACCAGAAGCTCTGATTCGTTCAAATCCATAAGCTCCTGCTACATGTGTATTAGGTTTTAATTCTTCTAATCTTGTTAATAAATATCTATCACTAATTATAGATGTATCATTACTGATAACTATCCATTGAGGTGCATTATTTGGGTTCTCTCCTCTCGATGCTTTTATCTTTTCTTTAACAGTTATCAGATGATCAAACGCATTAAGTGTGCATTTCTTTCCAAAATAATCCCTGCCCATTAAAAGGCGCGGAGCTATATCAGCACCGTCTTTATATATTTCAGACCCTTCATTAGATAACACAACATGTATTCCACGTCTACTGAGACTATCATCGGCTAAAAATTCATGCGAGCGTGTAGGAAATTGGCTTTGTTTTGAGCGCCGAACTCCCGCGTCTTTTTTAATTTTATTAACTTCTTTGCGATTCTTTGATGCTCTCGTCTTTATTTCCTTGATTCTCTTTTCCTTTTCTTTCGCTACTGTTTGAGAAGCCTCTATAATAGCATCCGAAATAATACCATCACCTTCAAAAAAATCATTTTCAATTTGCTCCGGGCCTAACTGGTCTTTTTGTAAATGTTCTTCCAATTTTTTTGAAATTGCTGCGGATTCTTCTAATGAAGGATTACCTTTTCTCAATGCTGACTGTACGTCTTTATCCATAATTTATCCCCAATTTAGTTTTAATTCTTTGGTTTTCCTTTTTTCTCTAGCGTCGCTAAAAGCTTTTTTAAACTTTTCTTTCCTCATCTTTTCCCGATTGCCGTATAACATTTTTATCTTCATGTCTCCGCCACCGGGTGGTTCGATGTATTTCTTTAAACTATTATATGTTATATAGCCTTCATTGTCTATATCTGCTACATCAGTATAAAGCACTAAATCATTTATATCATCAATAGTTCTTAACTGGCCATCATCTTTAAACATATATTTTTCTAATGGCGTGATCGTACTCCAATTAAACCAATTAAAGCCTAAGTCAATGGTATATTTCATTTCATTGTATCCAGCATCATCGTTATCCCATATAAATGTTCCATTATGCGCATTTTCTGTTAGATGAGGATATTTTTGTAAAAAACCTTTTAAGTGTTTTGTTCCACCAAATGCTCCTGAATTTTTTATAAATGTGGAATTAATAGAACCTTCTAATAGAAAAAATGGCTTTGATATATCTAACCATTCAATGTTATATAATTCACGATCAACGTCTTCCAAATTTCTATATCGAAGAAAACTATCATCCAATGCCCTAGCATCAAACTGAACCCATTTCTTACCAAATATATAATAAGGAATTATTAACCTATTACGATATTCATTGCCTTTAGGGAATCCTTTATCATTAAGTACAAGACCCCCACCTTCTTTACGGGTAAGAAATTGCTCCCCCTCTATACATACAAACCATTTAGAATATGCACCCTTTCTAATTTGCCTTTCCTTACAATATGTAAGTGCTTTTCTAGCCATTGGATGTGAATCATATATGCTTAATAACTCACCTTTTTTAAATTGATAAATTTCATTTGCTTTGTATGTTTTCTGTGCTTCTGTTTTTATTTCTCTTTGCTCTGTTCTATATTTCTTATTTTTGAACTCATAAAAAATAATACTTTTAAATTTAGAAGGGTGGTATTCCTTAAGAAAATTTAAAAAACTCATACTCCCACATTCATTATGACATAAATAAACCCATTTACCATCATCGTGTAAAACATATCCCCGCTTCTTATTTTTGTTAGTCTTCGAATCGCCGCATATAGGACATCGAAAATTATAGCCACCAGAAATTGTTCTAAGTCCTTCTCCACCTAACGTACTTTGAACTGCTTCGTGTAAAACATGGTCAGGTATTCTATCAGTATTAAAATTTTTCATTTTAAAAAAAGGGGAGAGTGTGAACGCCCACACTCTCCCAACTCTTAATCATTAAAGTTAAATGTTAAAATGGCAGGTCATCATCATCGTCATTAGTAGCAGCTGGAGCAGCGTCTGCTACTTTTGATTTATCTGTCTTCTCTGGTTCCTCTTTTATGCTTTGGTTAAGTGGGGGTGCATCACCCGGATCATCCCCAGTTGAATCATCTGTTGCATAGAACTTCTTTGCATTTCCTTCATCGGGTCTTGGTGTTAATGCTGGTCGAGTACCTGAACTTTTATCATCTACTATGGGACGGGCACCCGCTTCTATAGCTTTTTCGTTGTATTCATTCAACTTTAAAATCATTTCTTCAACACTAGGTACATCATCAGTGAATTCCTTCAAAGACATTGTTTTTTCCAATACAGCCATTATTTCTTCGGTTGTAGCCGGAACAATCATTTCATCATTTTCTGGATTTCCGCCCTTAGGATACCATCCTAACACACTGTTTTCTTCATCCCAATAAGATTGATTATAAGATACCATGATGGGATTATCTGATGGTGCTTCAATGATAAGAATACGATTTCGTCCTTGTGTAGGATGAAAAGGAATAAAAAATTCAACTTTCTCTTGGACCTCTTTTTTCTTAAAACCTTTTTTCTCCGGTTCACCTGCATCATTAGATGTATCACCAGCCCTGAGAGGGGCTAATAATTTAGCATTAATGGGTAATGTATGCTCCCAAAGTCTAACTTCTCCGTTTAAATCTGGATTATTCAAATCAGCACAAATAAGAACATTACCAATAGCAGTTTTTTTAGCTATACGGTCTTTTGCAATCTCCAACATCACTTTGTCGTTAGAATCCTTGGCTTTTCTCCATACAGCCCAGTTAGCATCACATATAGGACATTTTTCATTAGGGCCTAATGTCTTTCTGCACTTGATATAAAGAAATAATCCACTCTTCTCTTCTTTAATATAGTGCATGTGTTGCTCTTGTGAGAAAGGCAGTGATTTGTCCTGAATCCATCCCTTTTGAGGTAGAAGGCGAATCATCGTTTGATAACTACCAATGTAGTAATCGCCTTTCTTTGATAATCGGGGTTTATAAAATCTGGGGTCTTCTTTTCTTTTTTTCTTCGAGGCCATTTCTTTGTTAACGGCCTGTTGCTGTTCCATATCTACAGCAAATACATCTTCATCGATACCTGTGGATTTGTTAGTCATTTTATTTCTCCTTTTTTCCTTTTTATTTAATAAAAATAATCACAGTAATAAATGTAAGTTTTTTTTATAAAGGTAACCTAATTTATTTTAATAATTTTTGATCTGATGATTTGTGGGCAATTAGAACAAACCTAAAATTCTCAATAACCGATGGAATGTCTATTTCTGGCTCATATTCATCATCTTGATGATATTCCTTTAATTTGGAACGAGCTTCCTTCTCTATATCTTCATCAATCTGATCTTGAAGGTCTTTGGTAAGGTTTTCTACTATCGTTATGTCAATGAAATTAGCCTCTGACTCATCCCCACGATCCTTAAGCGATGCTTCATCATCTCCTGTGTCTAAGCCTGTCTGGTCATCTTTATTATAATCCACGGTGTTATTCTTATATTCCTTCGCACCGTTATCCAGAGTATCCCTCATCTCATCTGAAAGGTCTTCTACCTTTGCTTCCCCTATTAGCTTAGATTCCGTATTATATTCCTTTGCTGCCATAATATAATCTTTACCAATAAGAGGGTTTTTTCTTTCCTGTAGATCACGCACCCATTTCTTAAAATAAAGAGATTTATTTCCATTTAATGCAGCAATAGAACCGCCAGTATCTCTAACAATAGGAGGGAGTGCATCGGATTCTTTTTTATGCTCCAGAACTACACTATCCTTAACCTTTTTTACTTCGTCTCTATCTCTTTTTTGGCGGGACATATTTTCTTCTTTTTTTTAGGTATATATTTAATATTATATTCTTCATGCATTTCATCAGATACTATTTTTCTATTATCATTATCTAATACATTATCAGTAAGCCACTGCATATCAAAATAATTCTGTAGAGAAAGAATAATATGAAACATTTTTATATCTTCTTCAATATGATTTGTATATACTGTTTTAAGTACATAATTAAATTTTTCTGATATCTTCTTAAATTTATGTTCTGGAATATGTAATGATTCTTGAACGTCGCCATCAAAACGCTTCTCCATCAATAGAGAATTAATTTCATCAACGTAATTACTTCTAAATCCCATTATGTATTATCCGAATTAGATTCATCTTTTCTTTTGCGTACAGTATCTAAGAAGTTTCCCTTTTTAAAAGTACTGTCCTCTGTGTCTAATATAGAGTTTTTTATATCAACTTCTTCGGTTTTTACGCAATTTTCTTTATTTTTATTCTTTTCGCGCTCTTTTTTGATAACATCCTGTTTTATTTTGTTAAATCTATTCGCTTCTTCTTCTTTTTTTTCGGCATCTACTGTAGCTTTATCCTTTACAACTTCTTCGCCTATTTTTTCATTAGGGTTTCTATTAAAATTAGCAATTTGTACAGTTTCATTTACTTGAGCTTCACTATATTGTTTTCTCATTTCATTAGACGCAGACCGTACTCTCATGTGCATGGTATCACATTCTGTTAAGAATGTTATCATTTTTGGTCCAAATCTGTTTTTGATAATAGTATGTAAAAACATACCATATTTCTCCAGATAAGGATCTGTTGTAATAGTAACAATAAAATCGGCAGTATCATTTAACCCAGCACTCCCGGCTGTATTTTTCATATCAGCATTTGTGTTGCTGTAACCATCTCTATTCAATTGAGATGGTGTAACAATCGGAATTTTATGTTTGCGAGATAAATCACGTAATTGTTCAGCTATTTCTTTACCAAATGAATATAACGAACCATTTCTGTTATTTATAGAACCCTTGCGGATAATTGGTTTCATTATTTGAATATAATCTATAAAGCATATATCAATAGTTATGCCTTCTGATAACTTAATTTCATTAATCAAATTTTCAATATCTAAGGCCGTAGTGGTAGAGTCCAATTCGCGTACAAATAATTCGCCTTGTTTAGGATTATTTCCTATTTTATGTTCTCTCAATAATTTTTTAATATCCCCACCACTCTCGCCTCGTATTTTATTCAAGGGTATATCTGTTACATTTACTGTGATGCGTTCCCATATAAGGGCTTCCTCCATTTCCAATGTAACATATAGAACATTATATCCATTTTGGAACGAGAACGCAGCTTCGTTACAAAGCAGTATAGTTTTACCTACATTAGGCATTCCCATAAAAACAGATAGCCCCCGATACCATCCGCCTACTCCTTCTCCTTGCATTGTCCATGTTCTAATATCACTCAAAGCAGATGGGATGGGCTTATGTGTATCATTTAATCGTCTCAGCGCTTCATCAACATCTTCTACTAGATTTAACCCTATATCCATGTAGAGAGAGAAATTCACGGCTTCCTGTAGATCCAAAATTAACGAAGATATATTAGCAAAATCCTTATCATGAATGGCTTCAGCGGCATTGCCTAAAATATTTTCGGTCTTTTTTTCTCTGAAATAATTCTCTATTACATCAATAACAATATTTCGTTCTATTGTCTTAATTCTTAAGTTCATTATTTTGGTAAGTCTAATTTTCTCAGCTGAGTTATCTGGTAATGCTAATGATAATTCTTCTGCTTGTGGAAACTTACCATATTTATTATAGCCTTTTGTTATTGCCGTGCATAAAGATTTATGTATATCATCTTCAAATAAATCGGGGTCTAAATGCTTTAGTAATTTATTTTGAATTACAGGATCATCAAACATTCTACGAATGATAATTTCTTCCCTAGATATACTTTGAAATACGACCGGAGTTGGTTGTGATTTAACTAACTGAGGCTGGTCTGATTGAGGCTGGTCTGATTGAGTACTTTGAATATTATCTAATTCTGATGATATTCCTATTTGGGTACTTGCAGGCCCAGCATTTTTTGGTTTACTTTTTCTAAAATCCATTGTGTGTTATATCCAATATATATTATATAAGTCCTATCAGTCCTATACATGACCAAAAAATTATTTAGTTTTTTTGAAACTTTTTTTAACAGTAACTTTTTCGTCGGATTTTACATCAACGGCTTCTTCGGATTTTTCGTTTTTTTCCTCAGCGGCTTGTTCGGGTTTTTCATCAGCTAATTCTGTGGATTTTTCCTCGGACTCTTCATTTACTTCGGCAATATCCTCTTCCCAGTCATCATAATCAAAGTCAACAGGATCGGTAAGTTTAAAATTATTACCAACCCATTCATTAATTTCATCAAAGATTGTTCCGATAGTACTTTTCTTATGTAGTTCAGTATCTTTGCATACAATCCAATCTTTAGGTTCTTTTTTAGGGTCTTTAATTACCCAGATATCTTTAGGTTTCTTGAAAGTCTTCCCGCCATCAGACGATTCTTTTAATCTATCTGGGATAATAATACCTTGTTTCTCTTCTGTTTTAGTTCCTCTATGTAGTACTAAAAGACCAGCATTTTCAGCAAATGTATGTAATCCATACCACCTATTCAGTCCCTTTTCAAAATTAAGATAAATAGGGGCTTCTATTCCATCAATACAAGTCCTGCTTTTTACAAGTTTTGCATTTAACAAAGTACCTTTTCTAATAGAACCTTCTTTGTACTGTCTTTTAGTAAGAAGAACTATATTAGATGACCCGTACAATCCCCCCTGACCGCCAGATACTACTGTCTTTTTTATGAAGGGAGTGATATTATCTTTATAAATATGAGCTATGACAACAAGAGGAATCTTTAATACAGCCATTCGCGTAACAACTGTTTTATACATTTTTTTGAGTTCTTTCTGAAACGTTAAATCTGCCTTTTCCTTCCCTTCGTTTAAGTCAGATCTGCTTTTATTGGTATCCAACTGCCCCTGAGAATCTAGAATAAATGCACATTTAAGTTCATTCTCTATTCCAGTACCTTGCTTTGCTTCAATCTGATTTATTATAGAATTCATAGTGCTTTTTACGTTTTCTACTATATCTTCTGGTATTATTTTAAACTGCCCGCGTTTCAAACCATATTTCATGATATTTTCATCACCGACACTTCCTTCAGCATCTATGTAATAGGTAAAATATCCTTCTTGTGCTGCGGGTCTTGCAAGACCATATCCAGCGAGAAATGATTTACCCACTGATTCTCCGCCAGCAAGCATAGTAACTCGATTATTTGGCATGCCCTTATTCATATCCCCTGATAAGATAGCATTAAATGCATAGGAACCAGTGTCAAACCATTGACTAGTAGATAAGTCTACTTCACCATCTGCGTATTTATTCCCAGTTTTTATGCTGCTAAAAAAATCTAAAGATGTTTCTTTACTCTTGGCCATATCATATTCCTTTTTAAAGTATGTATGATATAAATGTAAGATTTTTTAGGGTAGGTTACTAATTTTTTTAGGATAATAAATTAAATCCCCCACGAAGACTTTTTAGTGCACTATCCGACTTTAACATCAAAGGGATAACAAACACGGTGGTTTTCTTATATTTAGCGGTAAAATATATCATTTTCTGGTTTAATAACTGTATCGGTTTGGTGTTCAATAATATGTATGGCATTGATGGTCGTATCCTACTTTTATCAGATTTATATATCTGGTTATTTATCAGAAAATCCATTACTATATTACCTTTATGTGTACCAAACACCTTCAACGTTATTCTGTTATTTCCTTTGTCAAAATGTACATTACAATCTCCCCTTTTCCCTGTTAAACTGAGAAGATTTTCCCTATCTGGGGTTTTCATAAAATTCAAATAGGTAAGAATATTAGCATATCCTGTAAGTAAATGCCTTTTACTGTGAAATAAGGTCACTGTGTCAGCATATTTACGTATTAAAGGCATTATCATTCTGGAATTATTCATCCTCATTTTATGCATAAAATCATGCATTACTGGTGTCATTTTTTTTGCTTCATCGCTTTCAAAAATTATTATATTTCCTTTAGTATTCTTAATTGATGATTCTGATTCTTTGATGAACTCACCGCTGAATAATTTAGACTCAATATTGATGATATACTTATTCCCGAAATGTTTAAGATTTCTAACTATGATATCTATATTATCGTTATTATAGTCAAAGAAAAAAGAATCGTTGATAACGTGAGTAACCCCTCCATTATCTCTATTATCTTTTATCTCAATAGATTGTAATGATGCATTTCCTCCATACGGAGAATAAGTTCCAAATTGATTGATTATTACATCTTTTTTGGGTTGGAAATTAGATTCTAAAAATCCCAATTCTTTGGCTATGTTATTAAAATCTGCTTTTCTATCAGGTGTATAAATTATTTTTAATCTATTACTGACATCTTGAATAACCATGATTACATATTCTCATTTTGTACTTGTCCTAATGTAACCCCGACTTCTTTTACTTCCCCGGTAGGTACTTGTATGGCAAATATAATATCTATTTTATTATTATCTGGGTCAACAGAAACAATAGATTCTGATCTTATAAGAGTAATACGTTTTTCGTAGGTATTTATCAACCTTTCGGCTTCATTTAATATTTCACTTGTTAAATAATCTGTATCTGATGATATCAACTGAAAGGGAATTCTAGGAATGGATGAACCGAAATCAGGTTCCCACATTCTATCCAAAGGACTAGTCAATATTAATGATAGAAAATTCTGAATCATGCTATTTTCATCCACAATTTCCACAAAATTACTATATGAAAAATCCCGATTATAGCTTGCGTCTGGACTTGGATCTGTATATAATGTTTTAACTCTATTATTTATATATCCTTTATGATATAGAGCTGGTGTTTTTATATTATCAGGAAATGCGTCGTCGTCATATTGTATGTCAAACTCTTCTGAGCTGGTTGCACTTTGATCATCCGTATCTACATCTAAAAATGTCTCTACTACCACATATCCATCGTCTGCTAACAGAGGAACTATAACATCTAAACTGGTACCATTAATATTACCAGATAATATATTAGCGACAACACCATTAAATGTAACTACGTTTTTATTATGTGGTATATTAAATATCTGATTGTAGGTGGCAGTTCCTCCAGTAGCATTTCCTAATGAACCAGTTAATGCATATGTAAATGTCGTTGAACTAATTATAGAAACTACAGTAAAAGTACCATGATATCCACTTTCGGTTGTCCCTGCTATTATAACTGGTCTACCTACTATAATCCCATGATTTGAACTTGTTGTAACGGTTACTATATTACTTACATGAGTAAGGGTAGATATAACAATAACTGATTGTGTATCTTGACTTCCCGTTATAGTAATAGATTCGCCGATTTTAGCAGCGTATGATGATAATGTAATTGATAAAGCCATATTAAACTACTTTAATTATAGTTTATAATAACATTTCATATTTTTCAGACTGAATTTTATACTTTTCACTTGATTGATACGCTACATCAAGCCATTCGCCCGTTTTAAGTAGTTCCATGGTCTTATCTACCATTTTTAGATATTCTGATTCTACTATGGCATCTCCAAAATAGTTTATTGGACTTTTTTCACTTAAAACACATCTCCCATTGATAACAGGATAATATATACGAGGTTGTTCTTGTCTTCCGTGATCCCTAGACCTGATATTAACAATGATCTTAGACCTTTTTATGTATTCATCTAGATCTTGTTCCCAAACACCATATAAATCAAAAACTTTAAATTTTCCAGCCATTATATGTTGTAACTGAATAAGATATCGTGCTCTTCTTTCGTGTATATATCCATAAAATAAAACATCTATATCACATTCATGTTCTTTAACAACTGGTATTGTTTCGAGTGCTTTAGTGTACATTAAGGGTAAGAATTTATCAACTTTTAGCTTATAATTGGTCTGTATCCACTTTATGTTTCCTTGGTCATAATCCCATATTTCATCAGCAGATTTTAATACTTCATAACAACCTTTATTTACCCACGGGGAGTCCTTAGCCAATTGTTCAAGTTGATATATTACAATTTTGAAACCGGGGTATTTCTGCCTAAGAAAATCTAAAGAAGGTAATACGTTATAACCTAGTACAACAAGCGTCTTGTCATATTCCGGTCTATTTCCAAAATGTTCAAGTAACGTGATTTCGATATGATCGAATACATGATTAAACTTGTATATTTTCATGTCTTAAATTCTCAAAGAACCCATTCTTTTCATCATCGCTTAATTCACCATTAACTGAACGTAATTTCCATTCGGCATAATTTATATTTTCATCAGTTGGATGGAAGCATTTAATTTCTTCTACATATGCCATAAGAAAATTCATATTGTTAGAATCAATAGCATAAGAACCATCATCAGAACCGTATATGTTAGATGCCCGGTATCCTCCTATGTGTTTCCACATATGCTTGGATGCCATTAATATCCCACCAGCAACTCCTTGATTGGTTCGAGTGGTTACTAATGTATAATCATCTAGTTTCAACGATACCTTTCCGAGTTTATTTACTTGATGTACTGAATGACCTTCTTGATTAGCACATAATGCGGCAAGCGGTCTACCATCCTCTATTTTCTTCATATATTTATTATGTACGTGTACCAATTTTAATAACCAATCTGGATCCGTGATTTGAATATCAGAATCCATACTTACTAAGAAATCAAACACATGTTCATTTTTCTTAGCCATTGCATTAATGATTTTTGGTTTTCCGAAATTAACATTAGGATCAAATACATCTATATAAGTGAATTTCTTTCCTTTAAATTGCATACTATTATTAATCACATAATCTTTAAGGAAATCTCTAAATTTCTTATTAGCTCCATTTATACCTACAGACAGAAATACTTCTAAAAATTTAAAATTTGACTTTAATAAAGATTCTAAAGATTTAATTACTAAATCTTCCCTAAAATAAACCGGGATAAATATACCTATTCTATACATCCTGATCACCAAATACCTTTTGTTCTCCTAATGGTCTCTTATCTTCTACTGGTAATATATCGTGGTCATAATAATCATTGGCAAATGGATTTTCTTCAATAGATGGAACTGACCCATCTTCAGAACTAATACTTGCTTCTATTTGAGTTCTGAATTTTTCTATTTGATAGTTTAAAAATTCCATTGATACATGAATTATATCATCATCTTCAGGGGAAATTTCATCAATTTCTAATAATCTCTTTTCAAACAAACTAATTGCGTTTTCTTTTGGTATATCATCATTAATTGTAAAGGCTTCAAATAATTCACCTTTCATATTAAAAATACTTCCTAAATAATGTATGTTTGGTAGATTGTTAAATTTACCTATTAATGAATCTTGTACTTCTAATTCTCCGCTATCTCCGCCATTTACTTGTAATGTTTCATTTAAAAATAAAGCTAAAGCAACTGGCGACCATAAAAACATTATAGTATACGGATATACCAATACATACATTTTTTCAGTTATGACTTTATAATCATCATATCTACAAAACGCAAAACTATATATCTCATTTCTATTTTTATTTTTACTATCAACGGAAATCTGCATGATTTCCTCTTTAAATATCTTAATAGTTTCTTCTATAGAATTATGAAATACACAAGTTATTTCTCGACGAACACCCATTTATATTAACTTTCTAAAGTATTTAAAAGTTTTTTGTAACATTTCATTATTTTTTACTTTATCATAGTCAAACATAGAAATGTATTTCTTCATAGACTCAATTACGGGAGAAGGAAAATCATTATATTCAACTGTATATTCACAGTCAGTACATGAAAATTCCAGTGTTTTCGAATCAATAACAACTCCATATTTTTTAAATTCTTCAGGAGTTATTTCAATTTGAGCAAAGAATTTATCAATTACACTTCTAAGCTTCATTGTGCATATAAGCCTGCGGGCGTACATACTAATAAAATACCGATCTTCTAAATTTAATTTTATTCCCATTTTATGTCCTTATTTAAAGATGTATTACTATAATATATATTTTTAAATTACAATAATGTTCTCAATTTCACGCAATTCCTCAAATAATTGTTTCTGTCTTTTATCTAAATTAGTAGGAATTGTTAATTTAAGGGTAACTATCAAATCATTCTCTTCTATTAGTCCCTTACCTTTTACGTTACACCACATATGAGGGCTATGACCAGCTGGAATTTTTATATCGACCTTATTACCATCTAACGTAGGTACTTTAGCAACAGCCCCTAATACCAAATCTGTTATACTTACTTCTATTTCAGTGTATAAATCATTTTCTTTTCGTTTAAATGTTTTATGAGGTAATTCATTAATGGTAATATTAAGGTTTCCATTAGGGCCATTTAGCTTCCCTGCATCACCCTCGCCATTTATTATAATAAAATTATTACTATTTATTAGTGGTGGTATTTTAACCCTAATGGTACCTTCTTCTTTTATCCTACTTTCACCCTTACAATAAACACAAGGATCTTTTATTTCTACCCCGCTACCGTAACATTTTCGACATGTTTCTACTGATATGGACTGACCAAACATAGAATTGTGTTGAAGAACTCTAATAGAACCCATACCGCTACATTGTGAACATGGCTGATTGGTTCTAGCTCCCGTTCCATCACAAACCGGACATCGTTTCCATTTATTAATTTTTATGGTCTTTTTACATCCAGAATAAATCTCTTCCAACGTCAAATCTAAAACCGCTTTTAAATCATTACCCTTTGGTGGTTCTGGTCTTATATGTGTGTTAAAATGAGTAGCTTTGGATTTAGTTTGTCGCTGACCAAACGCTTGTCCCCATCTATTAAAATCAAAAGAAAATGACATCTTAGAATCATATGCCTTTCTCTTCTTCTCATCAGATAGAGTTTCATACGCTTCGCTTACGGCTTTAAATTTCTGCTCTGATTCCTCATTACCAGCGTTTTTATCTGGATGATATTTTCTGGC
>Ga0307380_10002315_pt1 | contig 27155 bp, 22 predicted proteins | sample UN3MG_FD_202239 | JGI IMG/M metagenome (GOLD analysis project Ga0307380, IMG submission 202239) | Soil microbial communities from Risofladan, Vaasa, Finland - UN-3 | ecosystem: Environmental > Terrestrial > Soil > Coastal area > Acid sulfate soil | place: Finland: Risofladan, Vaasa | collected... | reverse complement strand
CTTGCTCGACCTACGAGTGCGGCGGGGCGGCGCAGTTCGCGTGCATCGGAAATACTTACAGGTGCACCGGCGCGTTCAAGTGCTACACGGGATTCAACTGCACGGGAAGGTTTTCCTGCACAGGCACCTACAACCCCTAGAGGGAGCTGATATGAGGACAAGAAGAATCCTCTCTTTTTTCTCGGTCGCGCTTGGCCTCGCGCTGGTGTCCGTGCCGGGTTTTTGCGACTCAGTCGTGGAGCGCCCCCGATTCTGCGTCCTGCGCAGCCTCACGACCCACGCAGAATGGAACCAATTGCACCCTTGAACGGGAATGCTCTTGTTGTAGGGGCGGCCTGAACCGCCCCTACTGGACCTGGTTTGCAGGATGGCGTTGGGGATTACCAATGGCTGATACGGAGGGAACATGACACGAGTTGATGTTGAGAGGGTGGCGGCAAGCGTTGCGGATTGGCTGGGCTCTGAGGGCCCGCAATGGCCACACGTGGTCGAGGGGCGATTGATTAAGGCGGAGGGCCTCGACGTCGGCGATGCGAGCCGCGTGGTTGCCCGGACGCGGGGGATTATCGCGGAGAAAGTGATGCCGCCAATCACGAAGGTCGAGCTCTTCCTCACAGAGGACTGCACCAACCGCTGCGACTACTGCTTCGTTAAAGAGAAGCACGAGCACAACGTTATGTCGGTCGATACGGCGCTTCAGGCGGTCGATTGGCTGTTTTCGGTCTGCGGCGACGACGGCGAGATGCGGATACTCTTCTTCGGCGGCGAACCGCTTCTGAACTTCGAGGCGATCAAGGCGGTTGCTTTGAAGGCCGAACAGCTCGCCAAGGAGCACGGCAAGAACCTGAGCCTGGACATGACGACGAATGGCATTCCCGCAACGCAGGAGAAGCTCGAGTTCATGGCCGAGCACGGCATCAAGTTCCTTCTGAGCCTCGACGGTGACCGCGAGACGCACGACAGGTATCGACACCTCAAAAATGGCAAAGGCACTTATGACCTGGTCTCGCCTCGCCTGGCGGAGTTCAAGCGATACCAGCCGTGGATGGGCTCTCGTGTGACGGTTCAGCCAGACACGCTTGGCAAGCTCGCCGCGAACGTGAGGCACCTTCATTCTATCGGCGTCAATCAATTCATTATCGGGGCGGCGGACGGTGCCGAGTGGCCGCAGGAGCTCGTTGACGAATACACGAGGCAATGGGAGCAGGTCGCGGATTTCTATATCGAGACGAGGCGCAGGGGAGGGCATATCCGGATAACGGAGTTTGAGGAGCCGCTGGACGGCAGGCCGAACCTCACGCCGCTTTGGGGCTGCCAGGCGGGCCGGGACTCGGTCTGCGTCTCCTACAACGGGGACATTCATCCCTGCTCAAAGATGCTTTCGGTCTGTCGGAGCCAGCCGGTCTCTTATCTTGGGAACGTCTGGGACGGCATAACTGACGTCGATGAACGTGCGAACGTGATGTCAATCTGGCACCCGAGGCGGCCGAAGTGCGAGTCGTGCGACCTAGCCTGGATGTGCGCCGGAGGCTGCCCGGCCCTGAACTGGGAGGCCAGCGGCAGTGTGCACGTGCCCTCGGAGTTCGATTGCATGTTCAAGCACCACGAACACAATCTGCACAAGCGCATTGATCCCAAGTTGAAAGAGGCCGGCCTCTTTCAGCCCCCGAAGCATGGCAAAAAGCCGAAGCGCTACGCACCGCCGAGCACTTAGGGCGCACTACCCCCCGCTTGCTCTCTCTCCCCGAAAAATTGTGGTGCGCGGGCACCGCACTCCAAACTGGCCGCACACCATACCTTGATCCTGAATGCCATTGCCTGCTATCCTCTAGAAAACGGTTTTGATGATTCGGAATATGAGGCGCGGCTATGACTGATACTCCCTGGACAGTTATAGAGATTGACAAGGACGGCCTGGTCGAGCTCGACGGCAAAAAGACTGGCCATATAGATGTCGATGCCTTCTTGAAGGAGCCGAAGAACAAGGCATTTATCGAGGCATTCGAGATCGCGGGTCACGTCCGGCCACCGTTCAACCTTGAGGAGCTGTCAGAAGGCCAACCGGTGCCATCCTCTTTTGAGCGAGAGAGACTGATCAAAGAGGCGGCTGATTTCTGCTCCGAACACCACGAGACGTTCGGTCAGAATCTCTACGCATTACTGGCGAAGGCGAAATGCTCGTTTGAGGACAGCAAGCCTGGGCCACTCTGTTTGAAGCTGTTTGGCCTGGCCAAGGACATTCCCTGGGAATACTTACAGAAGGGGAATCTGCCGATCGCTGGAACGCACGGCATTGTCCGAATAGTGCCGGGTGAGCCCGAGGCGAAACCACCAACCGGCGATAGAAAACTAAGCGTCTTGTTCGCCTGCGCTGCCCCGCTGATGCTGAAACCAGAGCAGACGGAAGAGGAAGCCGCTGCGTCGCTTGATCCGCTGGACGTTCATGGCAGAATTCAATACTTGGAGGGGCAGAAACTGAAACTGGAGCTGAGGCTGGTCCCATTCGCGACTCGGTTGAGTCTGCTTGAGGGGCTGGACGGGAATCCGGCGGTATTCCACTTCGATGGTCATGGTTCTGAACGCGGGCTTGCCCTGGAGAAGGAGAACTGGTGTCTGGATACTCTCCCCAATGACGAGATTCAGGCCTATTTGACCAACGGAGGGATCCGTATCGCCGTGTTCGAGGCTTGTCTTTCCGCCCAGGCGCCCTCCGCACAAATCGGCGTAGTCGCTCCTTCGTGTCACATCAGCTCATGCGATGCCGCGCTGAAGGCTGGCCTGCTGGGAGTAGTTGCCATGCGAGCGAGCATATCGGTCTCGGCTGCGGATGAGTTCAGCAAGGCGTTCTATGGGGCACTTGCGAGGGGATGCACACCTTTGGAGGCCACGAAACACGCGAGGACAAGCATGAAAGCGTCGCATCAGGCTGAACACCGGGGTCGCGGTTATGAATGGGGCATACCCGGCGTCTATTGCCATGAGGACAGCCTGGGCAGTCTGTACTCCAGTGGATTCAAGAGCTGCGAGCCCGCAGTCAGATACATCAGGAAACCCGCAAGACTGGTCAACGTCCCGAACAGGGAGCAGAATTTCGTGGGTAGAAGGAAGGAGCTCGTAAAAATTGCAGCGCTAATCCAACAAGGCCACAAGACCCTTCTTCTAGGGCAGCGCGGCGTCGGAAAGACAACTGCCGCCGTTGAGGCGGCCCGACGCTTTTCATGCATTGGTCGTTTCAAAGAAGTCACCTGGGCAAGCGCGAGGTCTAAGCACGAGGGCGAGCACGCCGCTGATCTGACTGGTGGACTTCAAATAATTAGTGATAAGCCCGAGGAGTCGCTTTTCGGCTGGCTGGCTCGCGGCATATTCGGCGCCAAATGCACAACGGGCGATCCAGAGAAGCAGAAGGATGCTCTGATCAATTTCTTCGAACGTGATAGAAGTCCTCGGCTCCTCCTCCTCGACAATCTCGAGTCGCTACGTGAAAGCGACCTACTGGCTCGGTTCATCAGCGCTCTCCCGCCCCATGTTTCTGTGCTCGCAACTGCGACGGAGGCTCCGGGCGGTATTAGGTGGAAGAGAATCAACATCCCCTCGCTTCCGGAACAGGATATGGCCCGGCTTCTGGCTCAAGAGAGCATTTCAGGCCTCACCACGGGATCACCTCTGTTCTGGAGGGTGGTCAAGGCTGTGGCGGGGAATGGCATGGTTCTTAGGACCTTTGTTAGATACGCGGAAAGCGAGCCGGAGAGCCTCGAAGACGTAGTCAAGCACATGGAGAATCTAGAGGGTGACGTTCCCAAGCTCTATGAGTATATCTTCGGCAAGTTCTTCGGCACGTTGACCGAACCACAGACGCGCGCGTTTGGGACGATTTGTATGTTGGAGCCTGTTGCGCCCCGTAAACTAGTGGAGGGGATCAGCGGGTTTAGCGCGAACCAGCTGACGAAGGTCTTGGGATCGCTCGGGCGCGAAATGTGGACTAACCGGGGCCCACAGGGCGCAATTGCATACATGCCCTTTGAGCTGACCAGACGGGAGATGCTGACACGGCTTGACGGCCAGATGAAGCTCCGCGATGAACTCAGAGACCAGACCACGAGTATTCTGCTGGACGCGCTGAAAGGCCACGCAGAGATGGAGGAGGTCGCCAGAAGTAGCCTCTTCATGCTCGCCATCAACTGGATGAAAGAGCGCAAGATCGAGCCTGCCTATCACATCTGGGAGAGCCTATACGAGAGCTCTGGCGAAAAGGTCTCCGACTACAGGAGCGCCCTCGTCGCGGGCAACCTGACGTGTTGCTTGAATGACCTCCCAGCCTCGACTGAGGACAGGATAAATAACCTTAACCGAAGAATTGACCTTCTCTCTAGCGTTCTAAGCTTCATGGATAGGGACCGCTATCCGGAGGATTGGGCGCGGACGCAGAGCAATCTCGGGGCCGCTCACTCAGACCTTCCGAGTGCTACGGTCGAAGAGCGAGCGGCGAACCTGGAAGAAGCCCTGAAATGCTTTCGCGCGGCGCTCAAGGTCTATCAGAGGGATCGCTATCCCGAGCATTGGGCGGCTGTGCAGAACAACTTGGGGGAAACCTATCTAGTTCTTCCGTCTTCGAGTTCGCAGGAGCGAGCCAAGAACCTTAGACAAGCGATTAGATGCTGCCTTGCAGCGCTTGAAGTCAGAAAAAAGGATCACTATCCAAAAGAATGGGCGATGACGAAGAATAATCTCGCTGGCGCCTATTGCGCATTACCCACTTCGGGTCGTCAGGAGCTGGCGGCAAACATGAATGAAGCGGTGAGGTGCCTTCGGGCAGCGCTTAAGGTCTTTCAGAAGCAAGACTATCCGGAAGGTTGGGCGATGACGAAGAATAATCTCGCTGGCGCCTATTGCGCATTACCCACTTCGGGTCGTCAGGAGCTGGCGGCAAACATGAATGAAGCGGTGAGGTGCCTTCGGGCAGCGCTTAAGGTCTTTCAGAAGCAAGACTATCCGGAAGGTTGGGCGATGACGCAGAACAACTTGGGGGAAGCCTATCGGGTACTTCCGGCTTCGAGTCCGCAGGGGCGAGCCAAGAACCTTAGAAAAGCGATTAAATGCTATCGCGCAGCGCTTGAGGTCTATCAGAAAGATCGCTATCCAGAAGAATGGGCCGGTGCCCAGAATAACCTCGGGATTGCCTATAGGAATCTTCCCGCTTCCACTCCGGAGGAGAGCGGATCGAATTTGAGGGAGGCGATCGCCTGCTATCAGGCCGCCCTTGAAGTCTATCAGAAGGACCGCTACCCCGAGTATTGGGCGGCCACCCAGAATAACCTGGGAGGGGCTCATTCGAGGCTCGCGGATGGGGCAGTTGAGGAGCGAGAGGCAAACTCAGCAAAGGCGGTGGTGTTCTATTGTGCGGCACTCGAGGTGTACCGGCCGGACAGTTACCCTCATTACTGGTGCCATACGATGCACAATCTTGGCTTACTGAGCCTCCGAATGAAGCACATTGAAGCGGGCATGAAGTGCATTGCAGGGGCATACACGCACCGGCAGTTTCTTCCCGACCAAGGGACCCAACTCGCCGGGCTTTTCGAGAAGATCGGCCTGATGATCGACGACTTCATCGCGGACCTCGACAGCAAGCACGGCGGCCAGGACTGGATCAATGAATTGCCATAGACCGCAGCTCTTTCCCTCGATTAGTAGCTCAGGACGACCGCTTCCTGCACGCCTGCCCTGCCCTCCCCATCGCAGTTTATGGCGCGGATTGCATTGACGGTCTCTATGCGGAAGTCGCTGTAAAGTTCCCTGATGAACGGCGTATAGGAGTTGCTCAACATGCAGAGGCAGCCCTTTTCAGTCAAATGCCTAAACATGTTGGCGAGGTCGCGCTGGTCATCATCGCCAAAGCTGGCCGCCGTGTAGCTCCTGAAGCTCGCGGTCGAACTCAGCGGATGATATGGCGGGTCCAGATACACGAAGTCCCCTGGGCGGCAAAGGTCAACGACTGACCGGAAATCTCTGGCCTCGATGGTGGTGCCCTGAAGGGCTGAACTTGCAGCTCTAAGCACGTCCTCGTGCAGTATCTTGGGGTTCTTGTAACTGCCCATCGGGACGTTGAACTGGCCCTTTGCGTTCACCCTGTAGAGGCCGTTGTAGCAGGTCTTGTTCAGGTAGATGGTGCGTGCCGCCCTTTGCACATTGCTCAATTCAACGTTTTGCCTGTCGAGGTCTCGGATGGCGTAATAGTGCTCCCGATTGTGCCTCTCCTTGTGCGCCGCCAGAAGTGTTATGAGCTCTTCCAGATTGTCCCTGACAACCCTGTAGGCATTTATCAGCTCCTCGCTGTTGTCGAAGAGAAAGACCTCTTTGGGCAGGCGTCCCGTGTCCCAGAGGTGAAAGAAGACTGCGCCTCCGCCGAGGAACAGTTCAAAATATCGCTTGAAGTTGGTCGGGAGATACCGCTCAAACTGCGCGAGTAGCTGCTGTTTCCCTCCAGCCCACTTCATGAAAGGCCTCGCGCGTCTTAGGATGCGTCTGCCGTCCAGTTCCGCTGAGAGCCGTTGCTGTGAAGGAAGTCTAGAGGACATCATTTCGCCTCATATCAGCTGAGCTAAATCTACCAAAGAGAGCAGCAACGCATTCGGATTATGACATGAGCTAGTCAACCACAAATGCTCCTGCCGGGCAAGGCATCCCCGAGAACGAATTAGCCCGCCCGGCGTGATGGCGCTGTCGAATACCTCCGTCTCTTGACAAAGGTTGAGGCGCGGGCTTAGATTAGCTCCGCAGAAACGTCTGGTTGGAAGGATAGATCAGTTGCGCGCTTCGTGGCGTTCAGACGGCAGTTGCAGCGAGCGTCAGGGGCGTATTTTAGGGGAGCAAGTTGCCCGCGAAAGTCAATTTTGTTGTGAAAACCAACGATGCCTCGGCTGCCCAGATAAAAGCCGCTCTTAAGCAGGCCGACGTAACGGTCCGGGCGGTCGTTGAGGTCTATCGAGAAGAGGAGCCTGAAAAGCCCGCCGAGGATGTGCCTGAAGCCGAATGTCAGAAGGCTCGGAAGGTCTAAATCTGGCCGACTAGGAGCCTTGTTTCAGACAACCTTTTGGGGCGGAGCCTGGTGAAGATGGAAAGCAAAACAATAGTTCAGAATAGGTATCGCCTGGAAAAGCGTCTCGGACACGAGGCCGGCGGCGCCACTGGGACGGTTTATCTAGCCACAGACCTCCAATTGGAAGAGAAAGTAGCGGTCAAGCTCTTGAGGCCAGTATTCGCGTCCGACCGTGACCTCATCCGAGAATTGCGCAACAGCTTCGAGGGAATCGCCGCCATAAAACATCCGTCAATCGCGAGATACAGGGACTTTATTGTCTCGGGCGACCACCTTGCCATTGTGAGCGACTACTTTGACGGCCTGACGCTCGAGGATGTTCTGACAAAGCGCGGCCCACTTCCCTTTGAACTTGCCAAAGATTACATGCTCCAGCTGTGCACCGCGATGCAGCTAGCGCATTCGCACGGCGTTGGCCATTACGATCTGACCCGGCGGAACGTCATGATTGGAAAAAGCGGTGATCTGGTGCTCTGTGATATGGGTATCTCGAGGCGCCTCAAAGATTCGTTATTGCATTCGCCTGGCGGGAAGAAAGTTACAGGGCTCGACAGGGCGAGCCTTGTCGAGTATTTGCCTGCTGAACAGCGAGTCGGCAAACCTGCCTACCAGATTACTTGCGACATCTACGCAGCAGGGATACTGCTCCATGAGATGCGGACTGGCAAGTTCCCTGACCTGTCAGCGTACGCCAGAAAGGTGGCTAAAACGCCCGAGAAGCAAACCCTGGCCGAGAGGGAACTAGTGCAAACTGGCGAGTCCGCACCCGGCATCGGGAACTACATTGTCAGGAAGGCGCTGAGCTTCAAGCCCTGGCAGCGCTGGGAGAATTTCATCATCATGTCCTACGCTTTGGAGGGAAAGATACAGACCAGGTCCGCCCCGCTGGAGGCTCGCGGCTCGTTTGCGGCGCCCCTTACGAACAGACTTCTGAAGAGACGGATAGTTGGCTTTCTTCTCGTTGGACTCCTGCTGTTGGGTGCCATCTGGGGAATAGCTAAACTCATCGGCTTGATCCCCACAGATATTACCAGGCCTCGTGAGGCGCTGACCGAGTATCTCTCGGAAAATGTCGAACAGGGCAAGAAGGTTGAGACAGTGCCCAAGAAGCCTGAACCTCCGAAACCCAATCCAGGTCTGCATTTCGCCAACGCGAGAAAGCTGATCGCCGAGCGCAAGCTGGACGCAGCAGAGAAAGAGATTCTGACTGGGCTTGACCAAAAAGGTGACGCAGCCGTTGGCGGCGAGCTCCTGCGGCTTGTTCAGAAGCACAGAACCATCACTTCATTTCTAGAGCAGGCAAAGCTCCGCATTAAGAACGGCCAATTCGTTGAGGCGGGCGTTTTTTTGGACCAGGTTCTCCAGATGGCCCCAGAGAACCTCGAGGCGCCTGGCCTGAAGTCCGAAGTTGACAAGCGACAGAGCATCATTGCTTTACTTAAGAGGGCGAGGGAAGCGTTTGACAAGAAGGCGTTTACCACACCGGAGGCCGAGAGCGCCTACCATTTTGTGCAGGATGTTCTCGAGAAAGACCCCGGAAACAAGGATGCACTCGCCATCGTAACAGACCTAGTCAAAACATACACAAGCCCGGCCGATCGTTTTTTTGACTCTGGCGACTTCGGCAAGGCGCTGTTCTACTACCGGAAGGTGCTCTCGATAGACAAGGATAACCCTCACGCCATAAAGCGCGCCAATCTCTCGAGGGAGCGATACAGTGCCGAGCGTGCCAGACCCAAGCCAACGCCGGAAGACGAGCCTGTGTCAGCTTCAGGAAGTGTGGCCACAGTCGAGACAATGCGAAAGCCATGACCTCGACTTTCCGGCGGGACGGAGTTGAGATTTGATCTGGGGCAACGAACAAGTTTCTCACCGAAGCACCTTTGGCAGGCGCCGCTCGAAAAAACTAGTCGTGGAGTGAAGATGGCCACCACAAATGAAACAGCCGGCCATGGCGCATCGTTTAGCTACAGCAGAGCTGTGGTTTTCTTGCTGCTGCTCGGCTTGTTGCTCGCTTCCGTAGGCTGCAACTGCGAAATCGTCAGGAACATCTACTACCCCACGCCTATAACCCAGATGCGCCTGACCAACGCACCGGAGACCCCGGTCGCCGTTGTGTATGATTTCGTTGATGAGCGGTCTGGGTCCGTCAGGGGCAGCCCTTATCTCGATCTCTGGCTTGTGCCATACGTAACCTTCGAATTCCCACAGTTCCTCAAGGAGCCAGCGGAACGAGGCGCTTATGCGCCCTACGAGCCTTCTGACGAGAGCCCATTGCTGAGCGACCAGTTCAAGACCGTGCTCGAGAGGCATTTGGATGCGAAGAGCATCTTCCGCTTTCCCAAGCTCGACGCCGAGCTGTCTCCCGAAATGTCGCCACTCTTCGAGGTTTCCGGCGTCATACACAAGGTCACCGCTCGTGCCAACTACTCCCTTTTTGGACTGGGCCTTGTCCCTGGCCTCGTGCCATTGGGCGGTTTGATCAGCTACGTAGATTGCCGCTACATGGTGGATGTGGCTCTCGAGTGCCGCGACATAAAGGGAAAAGTCGTTGCGAAGCGGAACATCACTGGCAGAACCAAGCGGGCGATAGTCGGCAGCATCCCCGCCCTGACAGAGCCGGCCTACCTGAGGTTGCGGCCTCTTCAGGAGTTCTTGCAACCCCAGATTGAGACCTTTGCCAAGCAAATCCATGACGCGCTGGCGGACAAGGACGAGAGCTACTGGCGAGGGCTGATTGACGAGCGCAATGCACAATACACGAGAAGAATGGCCTCGAGCCGCGTCGCTGTCATCGAGCTGCGCCCGATCGGCGTTCGGCGGTCTCTCGGCGAATCATTGGCCAGGGTTGTGCGCAACACCCTCGCGAGCTCGCAGCGCGGAGTTATGAGTCAAGACGATATGGTCTCAAAACTGGGTGCTGAACTGCCCGCAAACTGCGATACGCCGGCCTTGTGGCAAGAGCTGGGGCGCAAGCTCGGCGCCTCGGAGCTGGTGGTCGGGACAGTTGAGAAACGTGACGCCGAATACATTATCGTGCTGAAGTTAATTGACGTCGGCTCTCTCCGCCCCGTGAACATAATCACCGCGAGCTGCGAGAGCGCATCCGAGCTCGAGCACACCGCCAGCGCTGCCACCCAGCGGCTATTGAGTAGGTAGCTCCAAGCTTGCCACTGGCGCTTTTAGCCTGCCGTTACTATTGACGAAACGCTCCGATGAGTTAAGGTTGAACTCAGGAGAGCTTCATGATGTATGGCCTGTTGAAATAACAGACGATTGGTTAGGGTTTGGAAGAGAATGACCAAAACATCGAGAAGCATCGAGGAGCGTAACAACGTATTCATTCGGTCGATTCGCCTCCGGAACCTCCTCTCCTTTGGCCCCGACAGCGAGGAAATAGAGCTCCAGCCCCTGAACGTCCTCATCGGGCCTAACGCATCAGGCAAGTCCAATTTCATTGCGGCGATCTCCTTGCTGAAGGCCGCACCGCGTGATCTTCTGGGCACACTCCGGCAGATGGGCGGCCTTGAGAATCTGGTCTGGAAGGGCGACAAGGCTCGGGACGGAATTCGTGTGCAGGCAAGCGTAAGTTATCCGCGCGGCGACAGTGATTTACGTTACGCCCTGAGATTCGAGCCCCTTCTTACCGACCCCGAATGGTGGGATGAATCGGTGGCAGAAGCGGAGGCGGCCAACGACCGCGACCACGGGCACTCTTTCTATTGGAGAAGCGTTGATGAGGCACACATCAGGATCAGGACCGACGACAAGTCACCTTTGGGTTCCGCAGCTGGGAGAGGAGAGAAGGTTCTGAGTCCCAGCGATTTCAGCGGACGGCAATCAATCCTATGCCAACGCAGAGACCCCGACGCATATCCTGAGATCACGTATCTGGCCGAGGAGCTGAAGGAAATACGCATCTTCAGCGAGTGGAGGCTGGGTCCGCAGAGCCCGGCTAGAATGCCCCAGAGGACGGATTTGCCCGGAGACTTCCTTCTTGAGGACGCGAGCAATCTAGCCAGAATGATTGACAGTTTCAGATTCAAGAAGGGTCTGAGAGAGGATATCCACAAACATCTGGGTAAGTTCGCTGATCACATGAATGAAGTCACCACCAAGATGGACTTTGGCACAGCAAGCGTTTACATCCAAGAATGGGACGGGAGGATGATTCCAGCTACTCAGCTGTCCGACGGCACGCTTCGCTATCTTTGCCTCCTTGTTATCCTTTGCCACCCCGAGCCGCCGCCGTTAATCTGTATCGAAGAGCCCGAACTAGATCTCCATCCGGACATAATTGGCGAGATTGCGGACCTGCTCGTTGAGGCGTCCAAGCGCACGCAGCTGATCGTAACGACGCACTCGGAGATTCTTGTTTCCGCTCTCTCCGAAACGCCGGAGTCTATCCTCGTTTGCGAGCAGGATGCTGGTGGGACAAAAATGCGGCGTCTGTCGCTTGATAAGCTCAAGGAGTGGCTGAAGGAGTATTCGCTGGGCGATCTCTGGGCGATGGGTGAAATCGGTGGCAGTCGATGGTAAAGGAGGTCAGGGTTTATGTTGAGGGTGGCGGCGACCGGCGCAATGACCGACGGAATCTGAAGCGTGGCTTCAGCCAATTCCTGAATGACATCCGGCAGAACGCACGATTACGAGAGATCAGATGGTCTGTCGTGGCATCTGGCAACAGGAGCCAGACATACCGAGCTTTCGGACATGCAAGACAGCAACACCCTGACGCATTCAATGTTCTGCTGGTCGATTCAGAAGGCCCTGTCCAACCTAATACCCCGTCTTGGAAGTATCTTCATGACAGGGAATATGACAAGTGGGAGCTCAGTGCTCAATATGAGCCGAACTGCCACTGATGGTGCAGACGATGGAGGCCTGGTTCGTCGCGGACAAGGACGCCCTAAGCCGTTTCTACGGGCAAGGCTTTCGCAAAACAGCGCTTCCCAGAAATCCCAAAGTAGAGGAAATCAACAAGGATGAGCTCAACAGCTCTTTGAGTAAGGCAACAAAGAACACGAAGGCAGGGGAATATCACAAGACACGTCACGGGCCCAAGATACTCGAACTGCTTGATGCGGCCGAAGTGCGCGACGCGGCGCCTCACTGTGAGCAGCTGTTCCAGGTTCTCGAAAAACAGGTTGGCATCTCAACCGAATGAACGCGAGAGCCGCGTGTCCGTCGGCCTATTGCGGTTAATTGCCTACGCACGGGTCACCTCTCATCGTTGTCTTACGTCCTTGTTATGCCTTATGGCACTCTTCACAATCGCGCTAGTTCCGATAAAATACTGCCCCTGGTTGGCGTGCAAGTCAATTCCCTGAAGGGTCGAACACGCGCCGAATCCCGATTGAGGTCAAATATCAAAGAAGAATTGACCCCCACCGCGACACGCTCGGGCTGAGAGCCTTCTTAGAGAAAACGGTCTATAACGCCCCATTCGGCATACTCGTTACCATGCTGGACGGCGTCGAAATCCCCGATCCCCGCATCGTGGCCCTGCCGCTCAGCAGCCTGCTGCTCATCACGTAGGGCTCATAGAATACGTGGCGACCCGCCGATTGTTTGTTGCCTGGACAGGGTTGCTTTGATCGAGATTGGCGGCTAGTATTACATCGGAGTTGATGCTCTTTCTGCAATTGAACTCAACAGGGAGGAATAGCATGAAGGTTGTGGCATTCAACGGAAGTCCGAGAAAGAATGGGAACACATCTCTTCTCGTCAACTACGTGTTTGAGGAGCTGAAAAAAGAGGGCATCGAAACTGAGACGGTGCAGGTCGGGGGCAAGATGCTGCGAGGCTGCACGGCTTGCTATCAGTGCTATACGAACAAGGACAATCGCTGCGTTATCGAGGGGGATGAGGTCAATCAATACATCGAGATGATGATGGAGGCAGACGGGATCATTCTCGCCTCGCCGGTCTATTTCACAGACGTTACGGCGGAGATGAAGGCGCTCATCGACCGAGTCGGATTCGTCACAAGGGGGAATGGCAGCTTACTCAAGCGCAAAGTTGGCGCTGCGGTCGTGGCGGTCCGAAGAGGCGGACAGTTGCACACGTTCGATACGCTTAACCACTTTTTCTTGATTAGTCAGATGATCGTGCCGGGTTCGATCTACTGGAACTTCGGCGTTGGCCGCAACATTGGTGACGTTCATCAAGACGAGGAGGGCGTGAAGACGATGAGGACGCTCGGTCAGAACATGGCCTGGCTGCTGAAGAAGATCGGCGCCTGATGGTTCTCGCATTCACGTGAAGAGATAGGAACCATTCCTAATATGATAACTGTTCTTATGTAGAAGTCAGATACCCTTAAGCCAGAATTTGAAATCAACCATAACGAGGAGAACCAGATGGGAAAGACAGAAGAGAACCTAAAGGCCGCATTTGCCGGCGAGTCGCAGGCGCGGAATAAGTACACCTACTTCGCGAGTGTTGCGAGAAAGGCGGGGCTACATTACGTCGCCAAGGCCTTTGAGGAATCAGCCGAGAATGAGAAGCAGCACGCCAAAGACGAGTTCAAACTTCTGAATGGCATCGGTGACACGGTGGCGAATCTGAACGAGGCGATTGATGGCGAGCATTACGAGACGACTGACATGTATCCAACCTTCGCAAAAGAGGCGGAGGAAGAGGGTGACATGGCGGCGGCCAATCTCTTCCGGCAGATAGCGAAGATCGAGAAGCACCACCGGGATAGATACAAAGCGCTCCTTGCTATGCTCGAGAGCGGGACACTCTACAAGCGGGATGAGCCGGTCAACTGGAAGTGCAGCGTCTGCGGCTTCGTATATAACGGCACAGAGCCTCCGCCGAAGTGCCCCTGCTGCAAGCATTCGAAGGAGTATTACGAGCCTGAGGACGTTTCGTTCTTTTAGAGAATCCATGTGAGGGCATTGCGAGATGGCGATATATGAATGCAGCGTCTGCGGACACATCTTCGACGAGGAGAAGGAAGGTAAGAAGTGGGGTGATCTGCCAGACGATTGGTCTTGCCCGATCTGCGAATCCCCCAGGCCGTATTTCAGGCTACAGGGGCAAGGGTCTCCGCAGGAAGAGCCTGCGGCGTCGGACGAGCCGCAACGGTCTAGCGTGAGTCCTGATGACTACCTCTCTGAGTGGCGCAGGCACTCCGATCAGCTGGAGAGCCACATGTCGGATATCCACGAGATCGCGAGGAGCGGCGAGTCCATACACGAGCCGATGAGGTCCAGGAAGCCGGTTGTGTCGTGGGACGACATCCTCATAAAGGGCGCCCAGCTCGCAAGGATACCTCTGAACGATGATGACCTCGTCAACGCCAAGACGATAATCGGCCCCAGGGCGAAGAAACCACTCGTAATCGAGACGCCGATCTACGTCACCCACATGTCCTTTGGCGCGCTGTCCAAGCGGGTCATAACCGCGCTAGCCAAGGGGAGCGCCTCGGTCAAGACGGCGATGTGTTCTGGCGAGGGCGGCATCTTGCCTGAGTCGATAGAAAACGCCCACAAGTTCATCTTCGAATACGTGCCAAATGAGTACAGCTTCACGGAAGAGAACCTGAGAAGGGTGGACGCCATCGAGATCAAGATAGGCCAATCCGCCAAGCCCGGCATGGGTGGCCATCTGCCGGCCGCGAAGGTTACTGATGAAATCGCAGCGCTAAGGAGCCGTCCGCGAGGCGCGGATATCCTCAGCCCCTCGCGGTTCCATGACATAAGGAACAGGGATGACCTCAGGAAGAAGGTCAACACGCTGAGAGACAAATCGGGCGGAAAACCGATCGGCATCAAGCTCGCCGCCGGAAATATCGAGGCGGACCTCGACGTTGCGCTCTACGCGGAGCCGGACTTCATCACGCTCGATGGTCGGGCAGGCGCGACGGGTTCTGCCCCGAAGTTCGTGAAGGATTCGACGTCGATCCCCTGTATATTCGCGCTGTTCCGCGCGAGAAAATTCCTGAATGAGAAAGGCGCGAGGGACGTCTCGCTTCTGATAACGGGCGGCCTGCGTATCTCGTCGGACTTCGCTAAGGCCATTGCCTTAGGCGCTGACGCCGTAGCTATCGGAACGGCCGCGCTGATGGCGTGCGGATGTCAGCAGCACAGAATCTGCGGGACGGGCAAGTGTCCCGTTGGCATAACGACCCACGACCCAAACTTAACGCAGCGCCTCGACATCGACGAATCCGCCAGGCGCCTCTCAAACTTCCTCAGGGTGTCAACTGACGAGCTAAAGACTTTCGCCAGGCTCACCGGCAACGACGACGTACATAAGCTCTCGATGCTCGACATCTGCACGACGAATTCAGAGATATCAAACCACACCGACATCGAGCATGTGTGATTACCTGCGCATTTGACAGTCAGCTCATTAGGCATGAAATGCATCAAGATCAATGTCTGAAGAAACTCATCCATTGCCTCAGTTTGGTAAGCGCCAACTGAAGGTATTCATTTCTGGAGTTGTCGGTGAGTTTAGGTCAGAGCGCATCGCTCTTGCTGATCTAATTCGCTGCAACTTAAAGATGGCACCGCTGCACTGCGAAGACCCAGCCTTCGCAGAGGAGGACGAAAAGCCTCAGCACGCATGTTTGAGAGGGGTTGACGAGGCTGACATCTGTCTATTCTTGTTTGGCATCAGCGACGGATTTCTGGGCACCAAATCGGGCCTTTCACCAACAGAGGAGGAGTTCCGAACTGCCTTTGAAGCAAAGAAGAGAAACATATACTGCGTCAAGGATACATCTGCTCAGCGGCAGCCGGGGATGCAGCGCATCATTGACGAAGTTGGCGGCTATGAAGACGGCAAATGGTGTCAATACTTCAAGGACGAGACTGATTTGCTTCAGAGGGCATCCGGCCGGCTTAGGGAAATGAAGGATACCTGGGACTTCTCAAATGAGATAGTTGATACGTTTTTCGTTATCAGAATGGCAGTCCAGTATTATGCTCAGCGCGATCTGTCTCCTGAACTGCTTTCTAAAGGACGGAGGATACTCTTAGGAATCACGGGCCTGGATGAACTACCTCCAATACTTGCCCTTGCGGCCAATCGTTTGGAGTGGCGACATGAACCAGATTATTCTCTTGCTGATGAGAATCGTCTACTGGGCCCCATAGACGAGGAAGTCTATAATGCCCACAAAGGATATGCTGACGACGACAACAGGAAAGAGAATTTCACAATCAGCATACGCAACGTAAGGCGCTTGATCGAGATATCAACAAAGGAGCGGGTAAGGAATGCTGATGTAAACGGGGGTCTTATGGGCTGGCTCAAGGAGTGTATGGGGGTTCCCAGACGGTTGAGCTGGCACTTCGGGATCATGGACCGCAAGCCCGCTCGGTTGCCGGATTGGCAAAGTATATTATATGACGAGCCTGGGGATCACCAATGTAAGGACTGATGTATAGGTCCGCCCAATCCCCTGAAAGGGGATAATATGGGTAGCCCCGTGTGAAACGCGGGGTGACCGGCAGCCCTCACAAGTCCTCGGCCCTGAAGGGGTCGAACAACCGCCGAATCGCTCCTGCCCGCCTCATATATGCTCTGCGATCCAAAGCTGGAACGAGGCGGAGACCGCATTGCCGGGAGAGCATAGACTGGCGATAATGAGGCTTGCGGCCTCCGTGCCTTTCCTACTCGCTCCCTCTCGCTCCCGGTCGCAGCACTATTTCAGCAGCTGTTTCAGCGCTGCGATGAACCTCTCGTTCTGCTCCTGAGTCCCTATCGTAACCCTGAACTTGGTCGTGTAGCCCCAGGCAGCCATCGGGCGGACAATCACACCCCGCCTCAACAGCTCATCGTAGAGCCTGACACAGTCCTGCCCGACATCGACGAGGATGAAGTTTGCGCTCGTTGGGACGTACTCGAGGCCCATCTCGGCAAACGCGCTGTAGAGGTATTTCTTCCCCACCTCATTCGTCTCCCGGCTCATCCTAACGTGTTCCTCGTCTGAGAATGCCGCAAGAGCCGCAACCTGCGCAAGCCGATTGACATGAAACGGCCGCCTTATGCGATCGATGGCATCGACGAGCCAGGAAGGCGCAGCGCCGTAGCCTATGCGCAGTCCTGCCAGGCCGTATATCTTGCTGCACGTTCTCAGAATGGCGATATTGCGCCCAGCCCGCATGAACTTCATCGTGTCCGGAAACGTCCCATCAACGTTGTACTCGAAGTAGGCCTCGTCCATGACCACAACCGTGTTGTCTGTAACGCGGCTCATGAACCTGTCGATCTCGGTCTGTCCAACGAGCACGCCCGTCGGGTTGTTGGGATTAGCGATATAGACCACCTTGGTCCTGTCGGTGATCGCGTCCGCCATCGCATCGAGGTCCACCGCGTAGTCCTTCAGCGGAACCGCAACAATCTTCGCGCTGCACGCCGCCGCCACGATCCGATACATGATGAACGAAGGCTCCGCAAAGATGACCTCATCCCCCTCGGCAAGAAGCACAGTGCCGATAAGCTCGATCAGCTCGGTCGAACCGCTCCCAGTCAGAACGTTTCCCATCGGGACGCCAAAACGTTCTGCAAGCGATTCTTTTAGGCGAAAGCTGCCTCCGTCGGGGTAGAGGTAAACGCTATCTGCGGCTTGCCGTATGGCCTCGACCGCTTTCTTCGAGGCGCCGAGAGGGTTTTCATTTGACGCGAGCTTCACCACGTCAGTGAGGCCGAGTTCGCGCTGAACCTCCTCGATCGGCTTGCCGGGCTTATATGGACGGACAGTCAGTATATTGGGTCTAACCAACCGTGTGCTAAAGTCAACCTCCGAATCTGACATCGCTACAACCTCGTCCTAGTGCGTTCCGAAATCAACTGATTTGAAAAACAACTTTCCCCCGCAAGATGAGCTAGGCAAGCTGTGCCGAGCTCAGCCTATCGGGATAACCGTCTTGCCATAGTGTTCGTTGATGACTTGCGCCATCGCCAGATAAACAGCGGAGCCGCCGCAGATTATCCCCTCCCAGCCCGCGAGCTTCTTCAACCAAGCAGCCCCCATCGCATCACCAGCAGCCAGAAGCCAGAACAGAATGAACAGCGAACAGAACACGAACCTCAGCGCAAACGGCGCCTTCTTGGTCGCTATAAACATGCAGAAGGTGAACAGACCCCACATGAAGAGATAAGCCACCATCGCGCCGTCCGTCGGGCCAGCCTTCCAGATGCCCATATTGGGCGCAACAAGCAGAAACACCAGGCTCATCCAGAAAAGGCCGTATGAGCAGAATGCAGTCAAGCCAAACGTGTTGCCCTTCTTGAACTCCAGAAGGCCAGCAAATATCTGCGCAAGCCCCCCGTAGAAAATCCCCATCGCGAGGATCATCGTGTCCATCGGATAGAACCCCGCGTTGTGGATGTTCAAGAGAACCGTCGTCATCCCAAATCCCATCAATCCCAATGGTGCTGGGTTCGCAAGCTTCTCAGCCATGTTCCCTCCTAGTTTATGCGCGTCGCATCAACAAAAATTAAGATGCCCAAGATAGCACGCAAGCCGATTCTTCGTCAAGCACAAGTCGCCGCCCACTATCCGATACATGATGAACGAAAGCTCAGCGAAAACGTCCTCGTCACCCTCCGCAAGAAGCACTTAGCCCATCAGCGCGCACCATACCTTGATCCTGAGTGCTATTGCCTGTTATCCTCATAGAAAACGGTTTTAGCGATCGGAATATGAGTCGCCGGGGTAGCATTCTCTGCCCTGATAACTTCCAGCGTGTATGTAATCGTCCTAAACGCCTCGTCCGGCGTTAGCCCGGAGTTGCAGTCGCTGCCAGCCACCGGATCGACGTAGTAGTCAACCGCTAAGACCCAAGTCGCGCTACAGACGACCAGAACACAAATCGCCAATAAAAGCAGAAAGGTTTCTTTTCTCATCATCACACCTCCTCGTTGGTCTTTTCGGCCTTCTTCTTCGGGGGAGTGCCAGCTCCTCCGTCCTTGGCGCCCGCCACCGTGAACTGATCAAAGGAGATGGGGCCGATGGGACGGAAGGGGCGGAACTGGCCGGTGAGGGAGAGCGTCGTGGCTCCGCCACTACTGCAAGTAGTCCCATTTCCGCCCGGCGTAAAGCTGCACTGATAGCCTATCAAAGAAGTGATTCGCCATTCTCCGCTCCTCTAGCATCATTTCCTGCATCATTCTCTGTTCCTCTAGCATCTTTGCCCGCTCCCTGGCGCTGAGCAGGCTCACCAGCCTGTTGTCATTCCGAAAACCGCTACGAGTCGCGGACGGTGCGTCTGTAAAACCCGCCAACCCGGTGGGATCGGTTACGTGCATGCCGTATTCATCGCGGATTGCGACCAGCTCTTCTATCATCTTGACGTGAACAGCCACCTTCCCACCCTCACTAGATTGCACGAGAACGCATGCTGGCTGAGCAGAGATCACGACGATGATCCCAACGTCCTTGAATGCTCTGACGATGATCCCTTGCTGCATCAGCACGAGAATACAAGAGCTCCAGACGTCATCAAACTTGACGTAGGGGTAACTCCTCACTTGTCCCTGCCTTATTTGCCGGGATTGGGGAACCACAAGGTCGCGGAAATCACATTCATATAGATTGTCCAATCGCATCCGGACCTCCCAATGGCGACGATAGTATTCAGGGGCAAAGCGAGAATACTCGGGGGCAAAGAGCAGCTGATCTAACGGTGCGTTGACCTTGGGGGGGCCGCAACTCGACAGCACACAGAGAAGGAGGTAGGGCAGGATCAGAATGGAGATTCGTTGAGGCAAGCTCTATTTCCCGGAGAGACGTCGGTCCAATTCATCGAAAAACACGCTGTCGATTGCCCCCGCGTAGTAACCACTTCTGGTCCTGGCGAACACGTAAACGAACGTCCTACCCTGGCTGTGTTCGGCCGGCAGGACAATGTGCACCTGTACGAATACTTTTTCTTCCGTCTTATGTGCCGTGAGTTTCTTTATTCTGTCAGGCGTAAGACTGAACACAATCAGGCCAGAATCATGGTTCATTGTGACGTAGGCGCCCTTGAATACGGTTACGACTTCCGTCACAGCGTGCCAGGTTCTCTCGAAGGACGTCGAGATTGTCCGCTCTATCTGAGCGGGGTTATCTGACTTGGGAATGTGAGCGCAGCCTAAACCAAGCAGAAACGCCAAGAGTATGAAGCAGGCTGTTCGCCGTTCCTTGCTCATCGCTCCTTCTTAGTTCTACTACTCTCGCCATCGTTCCTGCTATCTCCTTCTTGCGCCATTTCCTTCAGTCTCTTCTGCAGTCTCTCGATCCTCTCCTCAACAGAAGGGCGCGATTCGCCTTCCACCACATATTGAGGCGCCGGCGTTGTACTTTCTATTTCAGCCTTCATGATCATCTCTTCCACGCCAGGATATATGCTGTAAGCCGCCTCGTATTCCGTCTTGGCTTTCTCCGATTCGCCTCGATATTGGTAAATGCCCATGAGTCCAAGATGAGCGGACACGAGGATCGCGGGGTCCTTACTCAGCTCAATTGCTTTGCTGAATTCACGGATGGCTGTGTCCTTGTAGTGCTGCCTGTAGATCTGCCCAAGGCTCAGATGCACGGCGGCGTTGTCGGGCTCAATCTGGGAGGCTTCCCACAGTATCAGAGAAGCCGACCTCAAGTCAGGTGCTGAGCGCCTCTGATACGCCAGAGACAATAGGAGGCGAGCCCTAATGTGTTTGGAGTCGATGGCCAACACCTTCCTGAACTCACCGACTGCCGATTCCACATCGTCTTCGGAGAGGTAGATTCTGCCCAATTCCATCCGGGCGTCCACGTCATTAGAGGCAATCTCAAGGCGCTTCCTCAACTCTGTGGTTCTCTCTTCGGCCCCGTGGTCCGTGAGAAGCGTCGGAGGACGCGCTTCAGTTTTGGTGTGAGAGCACGCCAGCGCCAACGCACTTGCCATGCCAATCAGGGCAACCCAGCCGAGGCGCGCCATCCCTATCTCATATTCTGCTTCAGAATGCCCGTAAGGCGCTCAGCAATCGCAGAGAGGGACTTGCTCTCCCCAAACTCGAACAGAACTCGCAGCAAGGTGCGCTGGCTTGCGACCTCCACGAACTGAAATGAGGCGATCATCACGAAAGGCTTATTGTCGTCCAGTGTGGTCACGACCATAGTCCCTATGATTATCGAATCGGCACCCACCGCTTTGCCGATCTGTATGGCGTTTACCGTCTGTGTGGACTTCTCCTTCTCTTTTTGCTGTAAGTAATCGCCTACGGCGCTTTCGACTTTCTCGCGACTTACAACGGATTTCCCCATATTCGCCAAATGGATGGCAATCGCGTCCTCCATCGCCATTGGCAGCAATCGGTCGGCACCGTTTACGAAGAGGGCGAACGTCCGCAGCATTCTGAGCTTCTCACCAGCATCGTTAGACGCCGCAACAATGGTCGATTCGCGACCACTCTCTTGGCCAACCGCACGTGCGCACCATAGGCCGGTGCAAGCCAACACCAGCAGAACCACACCAATCCTTCTCATAGCTATCATTCCCCCTTAGTTGGCTTTCACTGGAAATCGAGCAACTCAGCTTCTCCCGCAATTGTCTGGGCAGACGCTCATTAGTATCGGGTCCGGATGCGCGGGGGTGGTGGGATGTATATCCGTGGAGGCGGGGTGTAGTATGTCCGCGGCATATAGTACCGGAAGGTCGGATAGTTCACACGCAGGGGGTGTATGTAGTATGTCTGTGGTATGTTGATCTGTTGGGGTATCTCTATCCGTGGAGGCAATTTCATCAGCTGCACCGGCATGTAAGTCTGTGACACCCATTTGCTCCAATTCCGGTTCGCCCCAGGATCACCCAACCGCATAAGGCGAACTTGATCGATCAATGTGGTGTCATGACGAAACTGAACAAATGCGCGGGGCTGGCTAGTTTGAGCGAGGGACGGCCTATTCTCAAACGTCGTGCGCCGGCGATAATAACGGTTCTGGCCCTGGAATATGGCCAGGTCCCTCGTTGGGCTCCGGTATTCAAGCTGCTGAAGCTGGAATCGACTCGTGAATAAACGCTGCCGACGCAGAGAGTCTCCCATATCGACCGTCCGGTCCTTCCCCCATTTTTGCCACTTGTAGTCTTCCCACCTGTAGTAGGGGGGATCAATGAATCCTGATAAACCGCTCACCACGACGCTTCTGGAGCCTGGCTTGACCCTCGACGCTAGGGACGACGACACGAACACCGGCGGTTGCTCTGCGTCCTCTTCATTCATGAGCCTCCACTCGGCGATCCCCTTACTCGTTTGTGAGACGGCTTCACGGTCGAAGCCCACACCGCCAGCGAGCGAGGCGACAAAGATAAGAGAGATACTCAATAGGCAGATTCGTGCCCCCATCGAGTCGTTCATGGTTGGCCTCCCGTTCTTCTTTTCCATTTGGGTTCTGAAAGCAATTCCTCGATTCGCTCGATTCTCGCATCGAGCCCCGGTTCCGCGTTCAAGAAACTCGAGGTAGAACCGGAGGAGTCTATCCCGAGCCTTCTCTTCGTAACAAGCAATCGCTTTAGAAGGCTGAGCATTGCCGGAGGAGCATACCCGGCTTTCATCATGTATTCCAGCGCAAAAGCATCCGCCGCCAGTTCTTGCTCCTTCCCGCATTTGTTTTTTTTCCGCTCTGGTGTGCGCGCAAGCTCAATCTGGTGACCAGCTATGATATGGTGCACTTCGTGGGCCACCACGGCTGCGAGCTCATCTTCCGTCCTGGCGAAATCCAGCAGCCCGGTGTTCACGTAAACGAACCCACCAGCCGCCGAGTTGGCGCCAATTAGTGGCGAATTGACGATACGGAAAGTGTAGGCAATCTCCGGTCCGCCGGCGGCTCGGACGATTCTGTCTCCTATCTCATTGATCCGCTTCTGCAACGCTTCATCGAACAAGATTGTCTCGACAGCAATCACCTGCTTATCGACATAGCGGCCGAACTTTGTCTCCTCTTGCTTTATTGTCCTGGCATTTAGTGGAGATGCTATAAGAAGTAGAAACAATCCCCAAACGACCAGCCTTGGCCTCATAGCACAATACCTTAACGCGCAGAATGAAGGCAGTCAGATTAGCGCTTACTTAAATGAAAATAGAGACAATAATATGCCGGAGGTTACACCTTGTGTCAACGCAAATCTTCGGAGGAGTCTCCCGACTGGTTAATCGGGTCAAAAGGGGAAAAGGCGAAAGGGATTCGGCCATTCCCGCTCTGAAAGCTCGATTCTCATCAGCTATGCCGATGTAATAGCTGCTATTCTCATCGTCCCAATCCCAGTTCTTGCCGTTGCAGTTCAAAACACCCATAAAGAGGCGGGGCGGATTCGGGGGTTTGGCGCCGGACCCGCCGCTATAAAGGCCGTTTCAGACGCATAATACCCTCCTTTGAATGAAGCACTATTATTAGCAGATTTGAGTATAACACATTCGTCAAGTGGATTGCAACAGCGTTCTCGGAGGGAACTTACCTCGGGACGGTTCACTGATTTTGCGGCTGGACATAACCGAATGAGGTGGTATTTTCCCATGACTTGTAGCGACAAAGAGAGGCGGACGGGTCCCTCGATGGAGTGCAAGCCATCGCGGAAGTTTGTCTGCGGTGGCGTTGATAACGGCTTCTGACTGGAGGTTAAAATGCCGAGAACAGACTTTTTGTTTACTTCAGAATCGGTTACGGAGGGCCATCCGGATAAGATGGCGGACCAGATATCTGACGCGATTCTGGATGCGGTCTTCGCGTGTGATCCGATGGGGCGAGTTGCGTGTGAGACGTTTTTGACGACAGGGCTCGCGTTGGTCGCGGGCGAGATCACGACGGACTGCTACGCTGATATTCCGTTGATCGTTCGTGATACGATCAAGGACATCGGATACACACATGCGAAGTATGGTTTCGACTATCAGACGTGCGCAGTTTTGACTTCGATACACCCCCAATCGCCGGATATCGCGTTGGGCGTCAACCCTGGCGGCGCTGGAGACCAGGGGCTGATGTTTGGGTATGCGACGAACGAGACCGAGGAGCTGATGCCGATGCCGATCATGCTGGCGCACAAGCTGGCGATGAGGCTGGCGGAGGCTCGCAAGAAGCGCATAATCGATTACCTGCGGCCAGATGGCAAAAGCCAGGTAACCGTAAGGTATAAGAACAACACGCCTGTCGAGGTTCATACTGTCGTGATATCAACGCAGCACGGTCCTGAGGTGAACATCAAGGACGTTACGGAGGACGTGGTTGAGCAGGTTATTGAGCCTGTTATTGCTCCCGAGTTGAGGAAGAACACTAAGTACTATGTCAATCCGACGGGGAGGTTCGTCATGGGGGGGCCGTCGGCAGACACGGGTCTTACGGGAAGGAAGATCATTGTTGACACGTATGGCGGCGTTGGCAGCCACGGAGGCGGGGCGTTCTCAGGGAAGGACCCGTCGAAGGTCGACCGGTCGGGGTCATATATGGCGAGATACATTGCGAAGAACATCGTGGCGGCTGGGTTGGCGAAGAAGTGCGAGGTTCAGATAGCTTATGCGATAGGCGTTGCCGAGCCGGTGTCCATCATGGTCGATGTGTTTCAGACGGGCAAGGTCTCGTATGCAACGCTCAAGAAGGCTGTTCGGGAGGTTTTCGATCTCACTCCGAATGGGATGATCGAGATGCTCGATTTGCGAAGGCCCATATACACGAAAACAGCCGCATACGGACATTTTGGCCGTAGTGATCCGGACTTCACGTGGGAGAAAACTGATAAAGTTGACGATCTTCTCACCGCTTGCAAGGTAAAATAGCACCACAACTGAACGCATTTTGGAGGATTACTTGATGAACTATGACATAAAGGACATTGCGCTGGCCGAGGCGGGTAAGCTTCGCATCGATTGGGCGCGGATGAAGATGCCGGTGCTGGATGTGATCATGGCTCGCTTCGAGAAGGAGAGGCCTTTGGAGGGGGTCACGATCGGCGCCTGCCTGCACGTAACGACCGAGACCGCGAACCTGATGCAGGTTCTGAAGGCGGGCGGCGCGACGGTTGGGCTTTGCGCCTCGAACCCACTGAGCACGCAGGACGACGTTACTGCGTCGATCGTTAAGCACCTTGGGATGTCAGTGTTTGCTCTTCACGGTGAGGACAAGCAAACCTACTACAAGCACATCCACAGCGTTCTCGATATGAGGCCGGTCATAACGATCGACGACGGCGCGGACCTTGTTTCCATACTTCACAAGGATCGTCAGGAGCTTCTTCCGAACATCATTGGCGGGATGGAGGAGACCACGACGGGGGTCATCCGGCTCAGAAGCTTGGCCAAGAATGGTGCGCTGAAGGTCCCCATGATCGCGGTCAACGACGCGGACACGAAGCATCTGTTTGACAACAGGTATGGCACCGGCCAGAGCACAATGGACGGCATAATGAGAGCAACCAATCGCCTGTTTGCGGGAACCGATTTCGTGATATGTGGTTATGGTTGGTGCGGACGAGGTGCGGCGATGCGTGCAAAGGGCCTGGGCGCCCGGGTGATCGTTACCGAGGTGGACCCGGTCAAGGCTCTTGAGGCTGCGATGGACGGTTTCAGGGTTATGCCGATGGCCGAGGCAGCGAAGTTTGGGGACTTCTTTTTGACCGCGACTGGCGACATCAAGGTCATACGAGGCGAGCATTTCGAGACCATGAAGGATGGAGCGATTGTCTGCAACACAGGCCATTTCAATGTCGAGATCGACCTCGAGGCTCTCGCCGAGATGGCGACTGAGAGGAGATGCATTCGGCGATCGGTTGAGGAGTTCAAGTTGGAGGATGGGCGGCGGATATATCTTCTCGCTGATGGTAGGCTTGTGAACCTCTCTGCTGCCGAGGGGCACCCCTCTTCTGTCATGGACATGAGCTTTGCCGACCAGGCGCTTTGTGCGGAATATCTGGTGAAAAACAAGGGCAACATGTCGATCGAGGTTCATGAGGTTCCCAAAGAGATCGATGAGATGGTTGCATCAACAAAGCTTGCCACAATGGGAATCTCAATAGATACTCTTACTGAAGAGCAGCAGGCCTATCTTGCAGCGTGGGAGATGGGAACTTAGTCAGTATGTATATTCTGAGCGCTAGAGTTTTTGAAGTGGGGCAGTATGTCTAGCAAGTCGCTTGTAATCGTCGAGTCACCAGCAAAGGCCAAAACCATAAACCGCTATTTGGGCGAGGGGTTCATCGTCAAGTCGTCCGCAGGACACGTTAAGGACCTGCCTCGGAGGCGGCTGGGCGTTGACGTCAACAACGGTTTCACTCCCGAGTATGAAGTAGTGAAGGACAAGGTCCCGATAATCAGGGACCTTCGGTCGTTGTCCAAGAAAGCGGACAAGGTCTATCTTGCGGCTGACCCGGACCGGGAGGGCGAGGCGATCTGTTGGCACTTATATCAGGAGCTTGAGTGCGAGGATGAGCGAGTGTTCCGTGTGCTGTTCACGGAGATCACAAAGAGCGGGATCGAGCGGGGGATGTCCGAGCCCAGATCGATCGACATCAACAAAGTGAATGCTCAGCAGGCGCGTCGGGTGCTCGATAGGCTTGTTGGCTACCAGATCAGCCCACTTTTGAGCCAGAAAGTTCGTCAGGGTCTTTCGGCGGGCAGAGTGCAGTCGGTGGCATTGAGGATGATCTGCGAGAGGGAAAAGGCTATCACGGACTTCACTCCGGAGGAATACTGGATCATACAGGCTGTTTTCCGGACCAAGAGTGGACGGGAGCTCAAGGCCGAACTGGTCAAGATCGGAAACAAGGTCGCCAAAATCCCAGACGCCCATTTGGCGCTGGAAATCTACAACAAGATCATGAAGAGCGGGATGGCTATTGTATCCGGGCTTAAGAAAACGGAGAAAAAACAGACGCCACCCCCGCCGCTTATCACTAGCACGTTGCAGCAATCCGCATCGTCTGACCTGCGGCTCTCAGCGAGGCTGACGATGAGCCTTGCCCAGAGTCTTTATGAGGGTGTGGACCTGGAGGATGTGGGGTTGGTGGGCTTGATCACGTACATGAGGACCGATTCGACCAGGGTTGCCAGCTCGGCGCTTTCGAGTGTTCGGCACTTGATTGGTGAG
>Ga0307380_10002314_pt1 | contig 27158 bp, 23 predicted proteins | sample UN3MG_FD_202239 | JGI IMG/M metagenome (GOLD analysis project Ga0307380, IMG submission 202239) | Soil microbial communities from Risofladan, Vaasa, Finland - UN-3 | ecosystem: Environmental > Terrestrial > Soil > Coastal area > Acid sulfate soil | place: Finland: Risofladan, Vaasa | collected... | reverse complement strand
TGTAGGCGGCAGTAGGAAGGGAGCCAAAAGCGGCATCGGTGGCGTCGTGTGGAAAACGCTTAGTCCAGGGCTCTGCCCATTTTCTTGTTCGCGGGACGCAGTCTAGGGTTCTCGTTGGGAATCGTAGCTCTCACTTTTTACTCCGATACGACCTCCCCTCGCAGATGATGAACCGGCCGTTCATGCTCAGCCGGTCAAGGATGGCCGAGGCCGTGACCGAGTCGAAGATCTTCCCCCACTGGGAGGGGATGAGGTTGGTGGTGACGATGGTAGTCCGGACCTCGGTCCTTTTGGAGATGATCTGGAAGATCGAGTCGGCCTGCTCTTTGGTCGGGACGACATAGCCGAGTTCGTCCAGACACAGGAGCGGCACCTTAGAATAGTACTCGATGAGGTTGAAGGGGTTTTTGGCCTTGGCCAGTTTCGAAGTGAAGTCGAAGAGGGTGATAAAAATGGTTTGGTGGCCTTGGAGGACGGCCTGATGGCAGAGGGCGGTCGCCAGATGCGTCTTGCCGACTCCGGCCGCGCCGACCAGGACTAGGTTAGCGGGCTTCTTGAGGAAGTCGGTCTGGACGAACTCCATGATCTTATCCCGGGGGATCTTGGGGTTGAACGTCCAATCGAAGTCATCGAAGAGCTTAGGCCGGCCGATGCCCGACATTTTCATCAGGTATTCGGTCCGGCGCCGTTCCCGGCTGCGGTGTTCTTCCCGGAGGAATCGCTCGAGGAACGTCCGCTCGGCCTCCGCCAACGCCTCCGCGCTCTGGAGCAGCCGGAACTCTTTCCAGAGCTCAGATAAGGTCATCGTAGTCATCGAGCCTCCGGGCTTCATAGGCGATCTCAAGCAGGCGCTCGTCCTGGGGCCGGACCGTGGGCGGCTCCTTGGCCCCGGATCGTTCGAGAAGACTGTGGACATACTTGATCTTGTAGACCTTGAGGGCATTGGCCTCGCGGACGGCCGAGAGGAGCGTCTCTTTGGCAATACCCCGAAGCAGCCGGAACATGACGTAGGCGGCCTGGATCGCGTCTTCTCCCTCGGCCTGGGCGTTCTCCAGGAAGAGCTTGATCTCCGGGCCCAGTCCGGCCATCAACTCGTAGATCCGCTGGAACTTGGTGCGCGGCGAGCGCAGGAGAAGCCCTTCCCGATGGCCGGGCAGTTCCGCCTTCTCGTGCTTTTTAAATATCCTGGGGTGGCCGGCCACGCGCTTGCCCCGAACGAGGATCCCGACCGTATCCGGCAGGGCCAGGATCTCGCAGGCCGCCCCGGCATAGGCCGTCGGGACCGAGTAGCGGTTGGTCTCAAACTCCACGAACGCCGTCTTCGTCGCCGTGGCCGAGACGCACCGGTACGGCCGGGCGTCGATCCGGGGCAGCGGCCGGAGACGCTCCTCCCGAAGCATCTCGGCGGGAGGTCGCATGGTTGTCCGGTGGATGCGGAGGTTGCGTTGCTTCAGCCAATCGCCGATCCCACCGTTGAGGTCACGAAGATCCTTCGTCTCCATCACTCGCAGCGCATTTTGGAGGTCCCGAATCAGGCGCTCGACTCGTCCCTTCTCGTTGCCTCTGGCCACGTTGCAGGCATGGATCGAAAACCCGTAATGACGAGCGAAGTCCAGGAATGCCGGGTTATACCGGACCTCGGGATATCGCTTCAGGACGACGCTGCGGAGGTTGTCGTAGCGATGCCGATGAGCCACACCCCCGACTTCATGGAACGCCCGGATATGTCCGTCCAGAAAAAACTCCAAGGTGTGCCGAGGATAGAAGTGGACAACCGCATAGCGCGACCAGGCCAGGACATAAACGAACCCGTAGACCGGCGTCGCTGCGATCTTCCATTCCATCCAGTCCACTTGGGCTTCCTCCCCGGGCAGAAATGTAAGCTCGAAGAACGCCTCGGCCCGTTTCTTGCGGAACTCCATCGTCGCCTGCTTGACCGTCCCGTAGGCGCCCGTGTAGCCGTAGCCGCGGAGCCGGTTGAGAACTTGGATGGCCATAAGCGACGGTGTCGCCTTGTACCATTCGGCGATCAGCCGCTGGTAGGGCGCGATGATCGAAGGCTTCGGGGGCTTTTTGGCCGTCTCGCCAAGGACAATCCGCCTGACCGTTCTCCGTCCCATCCGCAGCTTCTCGGCGATCTGACGCATCGTCAACTGCTCGACTTCCCAGAGCCGCCGAACCTCGATCTTGAGCGTCTCGTCCATCATCCTCAAGATAATGCCGGCCTTCCTCCTTGTCTATCTCGTCTTGTATCATTCCTCGGCTCCGGTGGCCGTAAATGTATTATTATCTATGCGCCGGAAGAGGATCTCGTCTTGTATCATCTCCCGACGAAGTCCGCCCGGGATGAGAAAAATCATTCTGTACAAAGGCTTTTTTGGGGTCATCTCGTCTTGTATCATCGGCCGGGCCGTCGCGTTCCGTCGGGCACGCCACTGCTTGACGTAGGGATACCGGCCGCGGAAGTAGCCGGGGTTGCGCTCAGTCCAACGGTGTTGAGCCAGGATCTTGCGCGCTTTCCGGCAGGGTTCCCGACGACAGGCCTTCTGACGTTCTCCGACTCGAGGATCGGGCCGGAAATACCGGCCGCAAAAATGGCATCTCTTGAGCACCTTGGGCCTCCCCATCAAAAGCAATGGAGGCCATTGTAAGGGATGATCTCAAGAAATGAGAGAAGGAAAAAACCGCAACCTTCAGAACTGCCGCTTAATCCCTTCCGACTCCACTATTGCCCTTTTTGGTATCCTTTATACTGCCGCCTACACCAACACACCGGACAGCCGGAAAAGCAAACATCGGAATGGATCTGGGCGACGACCTTATCCCGGGAGAAAGCCTCGACCTCCGCGGTTGTCCATCTTGGCCATTTCCGCTGGCGCATCGAGAATCGAGCCCTCAACGAGATGGTCAATTACTGGTCTGCCGACCATGTCTACTGCCACCATCCCACAGCCATCACGGCCTTCTGGTTGGTCCTGATGCTGGTGCTCAATCTTTTCCGGGCCTTCCTCTTCCTGAATATCAAATCCTGTCGCAGAGCCGGGCACAGCCAGCTTTATTTTGCCCGACTTCTTCTTTCCGACCTTTGCCGGCAGAACTCTTCGAATATCCCTGCCGAACTGTCTCCCTAAACCCGAGAATGTAAAACGGTTAGATCAAGACCAAAGGGGGAGGTGCTTTCTTGGCCCTAAAAAAGCTCGATTCAGCCATGCAAAGTGAGTTCCGGGGCTGCCTAAGCGAATCTCCTCTCGTGGAAAATGAACGATTCTCCGGTCAGATCAGGTGTTTTGGCTGAAGTTGCAGAATCGCTGCGTGACGTCATTAATAATTGCGCATTATAGTTATTTCTGATATGATGGCCTCCGAAAGGAGGCCGTCATGCGTCGTTTGGATATCACGGATGCTGACATCATGAGACTCGCCATCCAGAACGAGATCCAGCGGTCCGAAGAATCCCGCTATGACCATCGGCTACACGGTGTGCTTCTTGCCTGTTCCGTCATGAGCTCCTATGACATCGCGACCCTTCTGGGGCAGAGCCCGCGGACGGTTCAATATTGGATCCATCGTTTCCACGACAATGGCTTCGCCGGGCTCCAGGAAGGCGAGAGACCGGGAAGGCCTTCGGCTTTATCGGGGAGCACCCTCCAGGCCGTCGGCCGAGATCTCCGACGCGAGCCTCGACTCTTAGGCTATCCCCAGACCCTCTGGGACGGGAAACTTCTGAGCCATCACCTGAAAACCCGCTATCAGATCGACATGGGTGTCCGTCAGTGCCAGCGGCTATTCCATCAGTTGGGATTCCGACGGAGAAAACCCCGGTCCCTGATCGCCCAGGCCGATCCTGAGGCCAAAGCCGTATATAAAAAAACTCCGAAGACTGGCCCGAAGAGAGGACGTTGACCTGTGGTTCACCGATGAATGCCATTTTCAGCAGCATGGGTCCCGGTGCGTCATGTGGATTCCCCCGGAAAACACCGATCCGGTCCTCTATCATGCGCCGACCCGCAAGTCGGTGGCGGTGTACGGGGCCGTCTGCCCGGCCGACGGGCGCCTGGTCACCCAGCCGGCCAAGACGTTCAACGCCGAGACATTCCAGGCTTTTTTGGGAATCCTTATTCGTCATGCCCGCTCGGATCGAAAGATGATCGTGGTTGCAGACAACGCCCGGCATCACCATGCGGCTGTTCTTCAGCCTTGGCTTCGCCAACAGCGCTTTCGGCTGCAGCTCGATTTTCTTCCTCCCTACAGCCCCGATCTCAATCCGATCGAAGGGATTTGGAAGCTGACGCGGCGTCTCTGTACGCATAATCGATACTTCCCTGAACTGGAGGAACTCGTGGAGGCGGTCTTTGCTCGATTTCGGCTCTGGAGTAAATCCAATCGAACACTCCATCAATTATGCGCAATCATTTGAGACGCTGTGTATAAAATAAAGGAATTAAAGTTTTTTTTACTTGACAAACGAGGTTGAGATATATAACTTATTTAACAAAAGAAAGATAGTTTTTAAGAAATGAAAGTGTCTTTGAGGGCGAAATCAAGAGGCCGTTCATTCATCGTGTTTGATTTTCAAATAAACTTACCAACCTGCATGGACTAGGTGAAGGGAGGTGCCTGTACATGAAACAATACACGAACATGAATAAGATCAGTTGTGTCGTATCTAGAAAAAAGGAGGGTTTATTATGAATTACAGAAAATCGTTTATTGTCATTCTCCTCGGCTTGGTCATGGCTTTGAGCCTGAATGCACAGACCCGTCAGTCCGGAAACCTCAGGGGCACCGTGACCGACACCGAAGGTGGTCCGCTTCCTGGTGTCACCATCACCGTGACCGGCTCTGCATTGATGGGTTCTGAATCTGCTGTAACCAACGCAAGTGGAGCTTACAGAATTCCGGTTCTTCCGCCTGGATCGGGTTATACCGTCGCCGCGCAGTTATCTGGATTTAAAACTATGAAACGTGAGGAAGTCATTATTAAGGTTGGCATGACGGTCACCATTAATTTTGAGCTATCAGTAGGTACTCTCGAGGAAGAAATTACAGTTGTTGCTCCCTCTCCGCATGTTGATGTTGTTTCAACAAAAACAACGGTTATTATAGCCCCAGAATCTCTCACAAATCTTCCTATACCACGAGTGACGGTTAGTGGCAGCGCTATAAATCAGGTTCTGGCGCTTATTCCCGGTACAGAAAACCAGAGCATAAAAGGTGGGGCCCGAAATAACCATTCTTTCGAAGTGGATGGTGTCAGTACCAATGCCACGAACCAGAACTACGGGGAAGTCTTTGTCAGCTGGGATACAGTCGAGGAAATTGAGGTTATCACAGGTGATGCAGGTGTGGAACATTTTAACGGCATCGGAGGAGTAATCAATATCGTGACCAAATCCGGAGGAAATAGGTTCAGCGGGCAAGTACAGACCTACTGGACTGGTGAAGATTTCTCCAAATCCGTGGTTCCCAAAGAAAAACTGGAAGCTGTCGGTGCTGGTCTACCGAAGGTGGCTGTTTCTGATTGGGAAGCTTCAGCCATATTGGGTGGGCCCATCATGAAGGATAAGCTTTGGTTTCTGGCCAACTACAGATATACGTCCTCTGAGTCGAACATGTCCTTTATTCCCACTACAATTGAGGGAAAATTCTATGACACCTATAACTTTCAGCAGGCCTATAAGTATCATTTCGGAAAGTTAACCGCACAACCATTCAAGAACTTCAGGCTGTCCGGTATGCTGTGCGTAGTGCGAAAGGATACGCCCGTTTATGACGATGTAGCCCGTAGGACTGAGGAAGCCAATCGCTGGCAGCTAATGGATGATTTTACCTCATCCTTTAGCATCCTATGGACATTGAGCCCCGATACCTTTATAGAATTTCGGGGAGGGAACTGGATGCATACTGGGCAGAACATATTTACTGCGGCAGCCAATGTGGAAGGGCCGTATTTCATAGACCAGTACACCGGATACCAATGGGGAAGAGGAATTAATCAATTCTATGGCTTTAAAAGAAATGCTGATGCCGCAGCCAAGCTTTCCCACTTCCAGGATGATTTTTTAGGTGCCGATCACGAGATTAAGGTGGGGCTGGAACTCCAGATCTCTTCAATGCGAGATACCAGCCCACAAAAAAACGGTTTGCAATGGGATTACTACAACGGCAGTCCTTATTACTTCCGGGGCTTGTACGGATTGAATGGTCCTCATCCTGAATTTGGTGACGGCAGGCTTTACTTTAGCAATGCGGTAGCTGAGAAGGGGGACGCAGAGAAAGACTCTTCATTAGTCAGGAGAAGAAGGATTGGATTGTTTGTCCAGGACACCATAAACATCCAGAAGAAACTCAATGTGACTCTGGGGTTGAGGCTCGACACCATCAAATGCGTTGTGCCTGAAATGAAAAAAACAGCGGCGGCAGAGGAATTAGGAAAAGCGCTCAGTAAGGCCTATATTGAGCCGGTTTATGGACTGGATCCTTTTGGTGGTGGATTCAGCTGGACCAAGCAGGACAATGCGTTTCCTTACCGGTTTTTATCTCCCTCCATCGGAGTAGCCTATGATCTCTTTGGTACCGGAAAAACGGCTATTAAGGCAAATTACTCCCGCTATCCCGAGGGACTCCCGACCTGGCATGTTTCTACACCTCCATCCGGCAACGCGAATTTTCAATTCCGCTGGTGGGACACCAACGGAAACGCCCAGCCCGATTTGCCGGGGATCGATGACTACCAGTTCGTCCCGGGAGCGCCCCTCCCCGATTATATGCTGGCAGACGACTACAAAGATGCGACCGATCCTGATATCAAGATACCCTATGAGCACCAGCTTATGCTCGGAATCGACCACGAACTTTTTACGGATTTCAGGCTCACCCTAAACTACACTTATAAGACCCGCCGCAGTGAGATGGTCCAGGTCTTTTATGACCGGACAAGCGGTGAATACTGGAGCTTCAACGACAGCTACTGGGTTCCCTTCCGGACGACCGTGCCCGCCTACGGAGATTTTCCGGCTGTGGATGTGACCGGGTATTATTTGAAAGCCGATCACCCCGAGGATTTCTACCGCAAGACGAATTTGCCTGATGATATGCTAAAGCACCGATACCACTCTTTCGAGCTGTCATTCGATAAGCGCTTTTCCAATGGATGGTCTTTGGGCGGTTCTTTTGTCTACACCGACCTGAAGGGGAATTTAGAGTATTCTGCTGGAAGTATTCAGACTGCTTTCGCAGATCCCAACTATTTGGTCAACAGGTACGGAGGGCTTGCTTTCAGCATTCCCATCATGATAAAATTGTTCGGCTCCGTGACCTTGCCTCAGAAGTTCATCCTGTCGTTCTTCTTTATGCACATAGATGGAAACGGCTGGGGACGAAACGTCAACGTGGTCGCTCCCTTGGCATGGAGGCAGGCCAACAACATTTACCAGTTCGATCCGAGTAATTCGGTTATTCTTGAACCCAGCGGCACAAGAAAGAATCAATCCAGCGAGACGTTAGATTTAAGGCTGGAGAAGCAATTTTCATTCGGGAGGTATGGAGGACTGGGCGTTTTCGTCGATATATTCAATGCGCTTGGCTTCCACTCTTTTAGCGCCAACGTCAACCCCGGAGGAACTTGGAGCCCCGATGCAGAGAACTCAACCTCGGGTAAATTTGCGCCGAGTCGAATCGGCTTCAACACAATAACTGGAGGCGTAAGAACCTTCAAATTCTCTATCCGGTACACATTTTAAGGGGAATCGGAAAGTTATTAAAATAGCTGTGACTTAGGCGTTCACTGGAGGGGGAGGTTATCTTCTCTCCCCCTCTTTTTTTCTTGAGGCCTCAGTTCATAAACACATGATCTGATCAAGAGAAAAAAAGTTCTCTAGCGTACCAATTAGCCTGAAGGGAAATCAACAATGTAGGGTTTCTTATATTAAAGGTTCTCTTCCATTTACTATGGGTAGCTGAAGGTTAAGCGCCCGGCGACGAGATAGATAATGGTCCGGAGATAGTTGACATACTTGAACCCGTAGGCCCGCTTCATGGCCGTCTTGATCTTCGAGTTCAAGCCTTCGATCATCCCGTTCGTCACCCGGGCGTCGAGGAAGTTGATGATCCCCTGCCAGTAGGCCTTGATTGTCCGGGCCGCGCAGATCACCGGCCTCAGCCGGCTGTGGGTGGCCCAAAAGTACCAGCGCTTCAGGTAGGATATGGCTTCCGCAGGATCGGCGATCTCCCAGAAGCGCGCCAAGGTCAGTTTGGTCTGATAGGCCCGCGCCGTCTTCAGGTCCAGCCTCTTCAGCGCCTGGTGCCGGACTTCCTGCTTCGGCGTCAGGTTCTCGGGGTTTTTCAGCCACAGGAACCGGCTTTTCTTCAGGACCTTATTCTCTCGCTGCTCCTCCCGGCGGACCCGTTCGATGGCCTTGTTGAGCTGATTCATGACGTGGAACCGGTCGAAAACCCCTTGGGCCCGCTTCAATGACTCCCCGATCCCGCTCAGGTACGCGTCCCACATGTCGCAGCAGATGATCTCGATCTGGTCGGGGTCGACGCCCCGCGTCTCAAGATCCCGGACAAAGCCCTGGATCACGCCCTTCTTGCGCCCTTCCCCCAGGAAGATGACCCGCGATGCCTCCAGGTCCCCGAACGGGGTCATGTAGACATGGCCCTTGCGGAGCAAAAACTCGTCGATCCCCAGCTGACGGAAGCCGCTCAGATCGACCGCCTGCCGGGCCCGCTCGACATAGTGGTCCATGATCCGCCACAGACGGTTGGCATGTTCCTAGACGAGCTCGGTTACCGCGGCCACCGACATCTCCCGGGCCAACGACAGGACCAGAAGCTCGAACAGCAGCGTAAATCCGCTGCCCGGCCGGGCCCACGGTACCTCGACTTGCTTCACCCCGCACGTCTCGCAACGGACCCGGGGCACCCGGGCATGGAGATACGTCTCGTATTGGAAGAAGTTGAGATGCCGCCAGGTCCGGTCCTGGGTGTCGTGGAGCTCGCCTTCCTGAGTCCGGCCGCAGGCCGTGCAGGGGAACTTCGCCCCCTTGACGAAGTCGAGCCAGAGGTCAAGCCAGCCTTCCTCCTTGGAGAACTTGAGGTCGACCACCTGCCAGGGCTTGGAAAGACCGCGGGCCAGGGTAAACAAACTGAGTTCAGTCACCAAGGCGTATCCTTTCAAACTGGGATTCGCCTTAAATCTTATCATGTCCGGCCGGACTCCTTAAATCAACCTCATTCCATACTAAATGGAAGAGAACGATATTTATTATGGCAGTAATAAAAAAATGCTTGACAAAAAAGGGAGGGGCGTTGATATTTAATAAACGCAAGAAAGAAAAAATTTGATGCCGCATGGTTTGTTTTTTCGGTTTCTTCTCGATTCTAGTAGAATTCGAGATCATTTCCTTAAAACCAATGCAACTCTCTTCCCCAAGGGGATAGGAAGTCATTTATTCCTTTACCGCCAGACTGACCTTGTTAGTCTGGATCTGACCCGGACGGCGGCGATATGGCGGTTCGGGCGACCATGCCCAGGGCAGACACCCTGGGGGGCTTTGCATCGCCAACGCAGGATCACTCTTCCTCAAGGTATCGGCATGGCCAAGGGCGGGATGTATCCCTACGTGGCTCACGGCGAAGCCCTGGCCGCGGTTTACCCGGCCGTCCTGGCCGAAATTCTCAATCCGACCTTTTCGGGTAAAAGCCGGTCCTTCGCGGCAGAAGCGACCGAGGATGCCGTCGGCGCCTTAATCGAAAAAATCGGCCTGAACGGAGACCTTGGCGCTCTCGGAATCCCCGATGAGGAAGACGTTCGGGATATTTTGGATGACAGCCGTGGAAGAAGGAAAAACTGAACCATGGTCAGAAATCGAAAACGCAGGCGGAGTTCCGTAGGCCGCCGGACCAAAATTGCTTTGTGGGGAGCGACTTTTTCTGTAGGACCTGCCGCCGCGATCATGGCCGCCGGGTCCTCGGTTCCGGTTCCGAAGGACAGCCGCCTTGTGTGGTGGACATACAATGAAGTCTCAGAAAATGCGGCCGTAGGTCGTGTCTCGGATTGCGCGGACATCATCGAGGGTGATTTTCGCCTATTCCACGGCATCCGTACGGGTTTGGTCCTCACCCTTGAAGACGGCGATCTCATCGTCTGGATCGAAAAGACATCGGAACGGCCGGTTAGCATTGCTCTAGAGCCGGCCAATGAAACCAGTCGAGGAGGCATCAATGAAAAAGAACAGGGAGGGTGGAATTAACCGTAGGGATTTTTTAAAGGTCTCGGCCGTCGGCGCCGCGTCGCTGGCCGCTTGGAACTGCGGGGCGTTAGGCCGGAAGGCGAGAAGGCCTAACATTCTATTCATTATGTCCGACGACCACTCGGCCAACGCCATCGGTTGCTATGGGAGCCACTTGGCCGGATTCGTGGACACTCCCCACTTGGACCGGCTGGCCGGGGAGGGGGCGCGTCTCCAAAACTGCTTCTGCACAAACTCCATTTGCGCTCCCAGCCGGGCCTCCATCCTGACCGGTCAGTACAGCCACCGAAACGGCGTCACCACCCTCCACGAGTCCCTAAAACCTGACTATCCCAACGTGGCCAAAGAATTCCAAAAAAACGGCTACCAGACGGCCCTGTTCGGAAAATGGCACCTTAAAGATGATCCGGCCGGTTTCGACGACTGGCGGATACTCTTTAACCAGGGACGTTACCATGATCCCGAGCTCAAAGGACTCGGCACGGACTACCAGGTTCACCGGGGATATTCGACGGACGTGATCACCGGTCTTTGCATCGACTGGTTGGAAAGCCGCGACACCCACAAGCCCTTCATGCTGATGTGCCATTTCAAGGCGCCGCACGACCGATGGCACCACGCCGACCGGTTCGACGCGCTTTATCGGGGAAAACGCGTCCCCGAGCCGTCCAACCTCTATGACGACTACCGCAACCGCTTCAGCGGGGCGGGCCGGGTTTGGTCGACCCTGGAGAGGATGGTCCCCGATAAGTACTTTCCCTTTATTCAACCGGAGGACCTGGCGGGGCTCGACCGAGACCGGATCCGGGATGCCGTCTACCAGAGCTTTTTACCTCAGTACCTGCGCTGCGCGCAGGCTGTTGACGACAACATCGGCAGGCTTCTCGATTATCTGGACAGGGCCGGCCTGACCGAGGACACGATCGTCGTCTACACCAGCGATCAGGGGGTTTTTCTGGGAGAACACGGATACTTCGACAAGAGATTGATGTACGAGGAGAGTCTCCGGATGCCCTTCCTTGTCCGTTGGCCGCACGAGATTTCTCCGGGTACGGTGCCCGATGCTCTGGTGGAGAATGTGGATTTCGCTCCTTTTCTCCTCGACTGCGCCGGGATCGAGACACCCGCCTACATGCAGGGCAGGAGCTTCCGTCCCGTCTTGCGCGGACGGAAGCTCCCGGACTGGAGACGGGAGGCCTACTACCGCTACTGGATGCACATGTCCCACTTCGCGATCCCGGCCCACTACGGCATCCGCACACAAAGCCATAAACTGATCTACTACTATGGGGAGCCTCTCGGTCAGGAGGACACCGAATTCGTCAGAAGGTGGATCGAAGGATCGCCTCGGATCGAACCGACCGAACCGGAGTGGGAGCTCTTCGACCTGAAAAGAGATCCTCAGGAGATGCACAACCGGGCCTCGGATCCTGAATACGCCGCCGTTTTTGCCGACCTGAAGCGGAGACTTCTTGAAAAAAAGAAGGCCGTCGGGGACACGGACGAACGCTTTACTGAACTCATGGCCCAAAGGGAGAAATACTGGTAAATGTTCCATGAGATCTTCTGTTCTTTCCCAAATCAACCCGTGAGGCCGGTGAATCCGGCAAAGGAGGGATTGATGAATCCAATTCTTAAGACCGATCAAAACATCTTGCGCGGCCTGGCCGCCGCAATCTGTGTGCTTTTCGTGGCCGCGGTCAGGTTGATTCAGGACGGCCGGATCCGTCTCCAATCCCTGATGTCTAGGCATTTTTCCTTCAAGGATTACCCGGCGGCTTACAAGTTCATCGAGGCCGAGGGGGAGAAGGCCATGAAAGTCATTATTGATCTTTAGAGGAGCGAACCATGAAGAGACGACATTTCATGAAATCCATAGGGATCGGCGCCGCGGCTTATGCTGCTGCGGGGTGCCTTAATTTCCAGAGGAGGACAAAAAATACCCCCCATATTGTGTTCATCCTGGCCGACGACATGGGTTACGGCGATCCGGGCTGCTACAATTCGGATTCCCGGATTCCCACGCCCCACATGGATACGCTAGCCCGGGAGGGTGTCCGCTTCACCGATGCCCACTCGCCGGCGGCCGTCTGCACGCCCACGCGATATAGTCTCCTCACCGGAAGATATGCCTGGCGGACGTGGCTACAGAGAGGCGTTGTCGGTGGTTACACGCCTCCCCTAATCGATCCGGGCAGGGAAACCCTGGCCACTATGCTCAAGAGCCATAACTACAAGTCCGGATTTTTCGGCAAGTGGCACCTCGGGCTGGGTTGGACAAGGATGAACGGCTTCACGCCCACCTGGGAAGATGCCGAAAAGATGCGGAGAGGCTCGCACCAGGACGCGGATCCCGAAACGGGGATGAACGCGGATTTCTCCAAGCCCGTTCGGGGAGGGCCGATAGACCATGGTTTCGACCGAGCCTTCTTCACGGCCGCTTGTTCGACCATGGACGGCCCCTTTACTTTCATCTCTGATGACCGGGTTACAGTAGTGCCGGACCGCCAGGTGTCCGAGTTCTATGATATGACCGGCGGAGAAGAGGGTAGTCCTCGTCCAGGTTGGATTGCGCCGGGTTTTGTTTTAGAGGAAGTCGATCCGGTCTTCACCCGGGAAGCGATCGACTTTATGAGGCGATGCTGTGTCGAAGCGCCAGACAAGCCTTTCTTTGTCGAACTCGCTCTGTCTGCGCCCCACACGCCTTGGCTCCCGCCCGATTTCGTCAAGGGAAAGAGCGGAGACGGTCCCCGCGGCGATCTCGTTGTACTGGCCGACTGGTGCCTGGGGGAAGTGATGAAGGCTCTGCATCGCCTGGGGATCGCCGGCAATACGCTTCTCATCATGGCCAGCGACAACGGTCCGCATCCGGGGATCGAAGAACACATGTCGGTCGGACCCCTGCGTGGCTACAAGTCCCATATCTGGGAAGGCGGACATCGTGTCCCCTTCATCGCCCGCTGGCCGGGCCGCATCGAGGCCGGATCGGTGTCGGACGAACCCATCTGCCTGACCGATCTCATGGCGACGTTGTCCGCGATCACCGGCGCAATCCCTGGACCGGAGGCCGGGCCGGATAGTTATGATATCTCTCCGGCTTTATTTGGAGAAAGTCTGAAGCGACCGATTCGGGAAGCTCTTGTCTATCATTCCGCAAACGGAACATTTGCCATCCGGCAGGGCGAGTGGAAACTCATCCTGGACAACAAGACATCCGGAGGCTGGGTGCCGCCTTCCGGGAAACCTCCCGAGCCGGGAACGCCGGGCCAATTGTACAACCTGGCCCTGGACCCCTATGAGCAGGACGATCTCTACGATAAGCATCCCGAGGTCGTCGAGCGGTTGACGGCTCTTCTTGATCAATATAAGCGGGAAGGACGAAGCGCGCCTTTCTCGGTTCGGTCCCGGATTTAGGCGCTTCCGCGCCTTTCTCCGGGAATCGATGCCCGGGAATTCGATATCGGGTCTCCCCGACGGCTTTGCCGAGAAGAGGACGATGGAAAGTGATGGGGACGCCATGGTAAATTGTGAGAATCGCCAAGCAACAATGACCCCGAGGAGGGCACCATGACGTCACAAAAAACCGCCGCGCGCATCCCGGCCGCCGCTCTGGCCCTGGCTGTGCTTTTTGCTCCGTGTCTTTTCGCCATGGCCGCGCCGGAAACCGAAACGCCGCCGCTATCACTGGAGAGAATCTTCGCCTCCCGTGAGTTCGCCTCCGAGCGATTCGGCCCGGCCCGCTGGATGAAGGACGGACAATCTTATACAACCCTCGAGGATTCGACCGAAGTCGAGGATGGACGGGATATCGTCCTCTACCGGACCGGCACGGGCGGTCGCGAAATCCTGATTCCGGCCGCCGCGCTGATTCCCTCAGGCGAAGCGAAGCCTCTGGATATTCATGACTACACATGGTCGGCCGACGGCCGCCGTCTTCTTGTCATGACCGATTCCCGGCGCGTCTGGCGTTACAACACCCGCGGCGACTTCTGGGTTCTCGATCGTGAAAGCGGGGCGCTGACCCGGCTGGGACGGGATTTCGAAGAGTCCCGCCTCATGTTCGCCAAGTTCTCGCCCGACGGCCGCCGCGCGGCTTACGTCTACAAGAACGATATTTATGCGGAAGAGATCGAAACCGGCCGCATCGTGCGGCTGACCTGGGACGGTTCGGATGAGATCATCAACGGAACGTCGGACTGGGTAAACGAGGAGGAATTCGGCATCCGCGACGGTTTCCGGTGGAGTCCCGACAAGACCCGGATCGCCTTCTGGCGGTTCGACCAGTCCCAAGTCAGGGACTTCCACATGATCAACAACACGGACGATCTCTACCCGCGGATCATCACGTTTAAATATCCCAAGGCCGGCGAGACGAATTCCGCCGTCTTCCTGGGTGTCGTCCCCGCGGGGGGTGGCCCGACGATCTGGATCCAGGCGCCCGGCGACCGGCGCAACCACTACATCGCCCGTATGGACTGGATGCCCGACGGGACGGGCGTCGTTTTTCAGTACCTCAACCGGCTCCAGAACACGAACACGCTCATGATCGGAGACGCCGCAACCGGGGAGGTCCGGACGGTCTTCGTCGACCGCGACGACGCCTGGGTGGACGTCATGGACGAATTCCTCTGGATCAAAAACGGAACCTCACTGATCTGGTTGAGCGAGCGGAACGGCTGGCGCCAGGCCTTTCTTGTTCCCCGGACCGGAGGCGAACCCGTGTGTCTCACGCCGGGCGCTTATGACATGATTTCGCTCTCGGCCGTCGACGACAAGGGCGGCTGGCTGTATTTCATCGCCTCGCCCGACAATCCCACGCGGCGTTATCTCCACCGCGTTCGCCTCGACGGTCGCGGGAGAATGCAGCGGCTGACTCCGGCCGGACAGTCCGGCACGCATTCCTACGCCCTCTCGCCCACGGCGGAATGGGCGTTTCACACATTCACGACGTTCGACACCCCGCCGGTCGTTTCACTTGTCAAGCTTCCCGGGCATGAAACCGTCCGCGTCATGGCGGCCAACGCAAAGCTCATCGAGGCCGTCCGGTCTCTGAGGCCGACCCCAACGGAATTTTTCCGCGTGGACATCGGGGATGGCGTTCTTCTCGACGGCTGGTCCATCAGGCCCCCCGGCTTCGACCCGGCGAAAAAGTATCCCCTGTTCATCCATGTCTACGGCGAGCCGGCCGGCCAGACCGTCCTCGACCGCTGGGGCGGGAACAACAGGCTCTGGCACCAGATGCTGGCCGAGCATGGCTGCGTCGTCGTCAGCCTGGACAACCGCGGCACCCCGGACCCCCGCGCGGCCGGGAATGGCGGAAATGCATCTATGGGCAGGTCGGCATCCTGGCCTCGGCCGACCAGGCGGCCGCCTTGCGCGCGATTCTCAAGCAGTGGCCGTTCCTCGATCCCGAACGGGTCGGGATCTGGGGCTGGAGCGGCGGCGGACAGATGACGCTCAACGCCATGTTCCGTTATTCCGAACTCTACAAGACCGGGATCGCCGTCGCTTTCGTCAGCCACCAGAAATTCTACGATACGATCTACCAGGAGCGGTTCATGGGCCTCCCCCGCGACAATCCGGAAGGCTACGAGAAGGGTTCTCCAATCACCTTCGCCCGCAGGCTCGAGGGGAATCTTTTCATCGCCCACGGCACGGCCGACGACTACGTCCACTACCAGAGCTTCGAGGCCCTCGTCAACGAACTGATCGCCCATAACAAGCCGTTCACCATGATGTCCTACCCGAACCGGGCCCACGGCATTTCCGAGGGGCCGAATACGACGCTTCATCTTTACAGCGCCATGACCCGGTTCCTGAAGGAGAACCTGCCCCTAAACTGATATTGAGGAGGGAGACATGAGAATTTTCCGATTCCCGACGCGGAGAGTCCCGCTCCTTGTTGCGACTGTCCTCCTGGCCGGCACCGTTCTCCCTCCAACTCACGCATCGTTCCGGCTACCCGCGGAGACCGAGGATCGGCTGCGGGCGATTTACGAGCGCGGGGAGTTCTCGGTCCGGGAGTTCCAGGCCGATTGGCTGGCGGGCGGGTCCGGCTACACGCGGCTGGAGCGGGCTCCGGGTGCCAACGGTCCCGAGCTCGTTCACTACGACGCAGCGGGCGGAGAGCGGACGGTTCTGGTGTCCATCGCCGATCTCCGGCCGCCCGGCGCGTCCGGCCCCGTAATCGTGGAAGGATACGCCTTCTCGCCTGACGGCGCCGTGGTCCTGATCCGGGCGAACACCCGGTCTCAAACCGACGGGTCCGGTCAGGTCTCCGAGCTCTGGACCCTCGATCGGCGGTCCGGTCTTTTGCGGAAGGTGGCCGAAGGGATCGCCGGCGGGTCGCTTAAGGGCTGGTTCTCGTTCAACGGCCAACGGATCGTTTTCCAGCGGGGCGACAACCTCTACCTGACGGATCCGAGCGGGGCCCGGACCATCGCCCTCACGACCGATGGTTCCCCGGATGCGATTCAGAACAGCCGGCCGATCTGGAGCCCCGACGGGGAGAGAATCGCCTTCGTACAGCAGGACGTATCGGAGCTCCCCTTCAGGCCGATGCTCGAGCCCGTGGACCCGACGTACCCCTGCGTGCGCGAGGTCCGCTACGCGCGCGTCGGCGGCCCTATCGCAAGGCTCCGGGTGGGAGTGGTATCCGCCGAGGGAGGCGACATCCGGTGGCTATCTCTCCCCGTGGAGGAAAAGGGGTTCTACCTGGGGCAAGTGGCTTGGGCCGGGAACTCCGATGAACTGCTCGTCGAGAAGCTGAGCCGGTCGCGGGACGTGCGGGAGTTTCTGATGGCCGACGTCCGGACGGGAGTGGTGCGGCGCATCTATGTCGAACGGAATTCTGCCTGGGCGGTGGCCAGCTACGGGATCAATTCAGGTCTCGACTGGGTCCGCGGCGGCGCCGCGTTCGTTGTGCTCAGCGAGAAGGACGGCTGGCGACGGGCATACCTTTACACACGCGGGGGGGATGAGCTCGCGGTCTTGACCCCGGACGGTATCGACGTCATCGACCGGGGCTGGATCGACGAGGAGGGTGGGTGGCTCTATTACTACGCTTCACCCGACAACGGGACTCAACGATTCCTTTATCGCACCGCCCTCGACGGCAGGAGTGGGCCGGAGCGCGTCACCCCGGCCGATCAGAGCGGCTGTCATAGGTACGATGCCTCGCCCGATTCCCGTTGGGCTTTCCATACCCGTTCGAGCTTCGAGCAGCCTCCGGTCATCGAGCTGATCAGACTTCCGGAGCACGAGATCGTCCGCGGGATCGAGGACAACGCGGAGCTCCGGGAGAGAGCCGCACCGTTTCTCGCCGGCAACTCCGAGTTCCTCGAGCTGGATATCGGCGGGGGCGTGGTGATGGATGCGTGGATGATTAAACCGCGCGACTTCGACCCGGACCGGCGATATCGTCTGTTCGTCTACGTCTACGGCGAGCCGCACGCCCAGACGGTCCTGGACCAGTGGTCCGGCAATCAGCTCTATCATCAGACCGTCGCCGACCTCGGCTACATCGTGGTCTCCATCGACAACCGGGGCACGCCCGCCCCGAAAGGCGCGGCCTGGCGCCGGGCCGTATTCGGGAGTCTCGGGCCGCTCTCCACCGAGGAACAGGCGGCCGGCGTGCGGGAGCTGGGCCGGACGAGGCCGTACATCGATCTCTCCCGGGTGGCCGTATGGGGCTGGAGCGGAGGAGGCTCCAACACCCTGAACGCCCTGTTCCGGAGGCCCGACGTCTTCCACGTCGGGATCGCGGTCGCACCCAAGCCTCAGGCCCACCTCTACAATGCGTGGTTCCAGGAGATCTACATGCGAACCGTCGAGGAGAATCCCGAGGGATACCGCACGTCATCCGCGATCAATTACGCGGAAAGGTTGCAGGGAAACCTCCTGATCGTCCACGGCACGGGGGAGACCAACACCCATCTGGAGATCGTCGAGGGCCTGGTGGATCGCCTGATCGCCCTCGGGAAGCATTTCGAGTACATGCCCTACCCGCACCGGAACCACGGGATCTCGGAGAGAGAAGGCACCTCGATCCATCTGAGGATGCTCATGGTCCGCTACCTGCTCCGGAACTTGCCGCCGGGGCCGGTTTGATTAGTGAGAACGGAATAGGTCTGCTCAGATATTCTGGCTTCCGGCGGACCAATGAACAACATCAAGGGCCACGGCAGTCGGCTTAATCAATATTTGTCCCAGTCGATCCCTTTTTCTAATTGATTAAATATTACCTTGTCCCATTTTACATTGTAGAGTCGATTCTCCGGCAAGGGCCAGAATGCCGTGAACTCAGAATTCTCCCTGGCCTTTCTCATGAGGGCATCCATCCGTTCGATGATCTCCGGATGGTCATCCGCCACGTTTTCGGTCTCCCCGATATCTTGGCTGAGATCATACAATTCTATCGGCTCTTTAGTCCCTCCGAACCGAATGCCTTTCCACTTCCCCATTCTGACGGCCTGTTGTTTTCCCATATGATATTCCCAGTAGAGATAGTCGCGATGTTCCTGTTGTTCCGGCCGGCCCAGCAAGGTGGGAACCACTGAAATTCCATCTGTGTGTCCGGGTCTTTCGGTTCCTGCCAAGTCCGCGAGTGTGGCCATAATATCCCACCCGGCCCAAGGGAGATCGCTGGTTTGGGATGGCTTGATTCGGCCGGGCCACCGAACGATCATGGGAACACGGATCCCTCCCTCGTACAGGAACCTTTTTTTACCGCGCAGCGGTCCGGTCGCTTCGAAACGTTTCGTAAACCGATAATAGCTGTTTTCGTCTCCATTATCACTGGTGAAGATAATAATGGTCCTTTCATCCAGGCCCAGGTCTTTGATCTGCTGGATGATTTGACCGACATGCCCGTCAAAACGAGTCATCATGGCTGCGTACAACTTCTCCGCGTCAGTCCAGTCGCGATCTGCATACGGTCCGATATCCGGCACCTGGATTTGAGCGCCGTCCCGGAAAGACCGGCCGTGGGGCACCTGGGTCGGAAAATAAATGAAAAAGGGTGAGTCCTTGTTCTCGCGAATGAAACTCAGGATCTCTTCGATAAAGAGATCTGGCGAATAGACGCCCTTATTACCCACGATCCCGGGTTTCCGCACATCCTCGGCCTTATTCGCCTCATGGCTGATCTTGCGGTCGTTCTTCCATAATTCAAGGGGATAATACTGGAAGGCGTCACCGGTTGCACGAAAGCCAAACCAGGTGTCCCAACCATGCTCCGTCATCTTTCCCGGCGCCATGGAAATTCCGGCTTCGAGCTTCCCGAATTGGGCGGTTTTGTAGCCCGCCCTTTTCAGCACCTGGCCTAATGTCTCGTCCTTGGGAGGCCAAAGCTCTTCCGGCCAATCCTCCATATATCCCGAGAAATCCTCCAGATGGGGTTTGAAATTGTCACGAATGGAGGCATGTCCCGGATGCCGGCCCGTGATGAGCCCGGCGCGAGAGGGGACACAAACCGTGTTGGCCGCATAGAAATCCGTAAAACGGATTCCTTCCTCCGCCATTTGATCGATATAGGGCGTTTGGATGAGTTTCTGGCCGTAGCAGCCGAGACCCGCGTAGCCGAGATCATCGGCCATGATGAAGATGATGTTGGGTTTTCGGCTTCCTGCGCGGCGGCAGCCGGAAAGCCCCAGCCCGGACAGGAGCGACAAGGGTCCGGCGGCGACCGCAGCGGATCCGAGGGTTTTCAGAAACGTCCTTCGGTTCTGTGTGTTTTCCCTTGTCATTTTTCTCCTCCTTTATTCTGTCCTCTGAGCCCCATCAGAAACTCCCTTTGCCTTCTGCCATGTTCCACCTGGATACTTTGTTACAGAATCTAATAAAGATGTTATAAAATTTTATTTATTGTTGTCAAGTTAAAAGTATGTCAAACCCGTTCTCGCGCTTCTAAACTTTACGAAATTATATCATATTGCCTTGACAAAAAATTTTTTTTGAATAACTTAACAACTGAAAAAAAGAGGATCAATGAATCGTCAATTTTCTCGTCGTGACTTTATAAAACACATCGGAGCCGCAGGAACTGTCGCCGCTCTCCCCGCGTTTTTTTCTCAAATTGGTTGCCGGAATTCCTCCGGACGTCCCAATTTCATCTTCTTTTTAGCCGATGACCTTGGCTACGGCGATCTGGCCTGTTTCGGCCATCCCATCATCCAGAGTCCTCATCTCGATCATTTTGCCGAAGAGGGCATGCGATTTACCGACTTCCATTCAGCCGGAACGGTTTGCTCTCCTTCCCGGGCAGGCCTTCTGACGGGAAGAAATCCCTACCGAGTGGGGCTATATCGTTTGGCCAACAGAGACGCCCACCTTCGAAGAGAAGAAATCACCGTGGCCGCCATGCTCAAGAAAGCCGGCTACGACACCTGCTTTGTGGGGAAATGGCATTTGGGCGATCTGGAAAAATATCCCACACCCGGCGATCATGGATTCGATCACTGGTTGGCCACCGAGCGGAACGCATTCGAGGGGCCCGAGAATCCGACAACATTCATTCGGAACGGAACGCCGGTCGGCAGAATGCGGGGCTGGTACTGTGACATTATTGTTGAAGAAGCGATGAGTTGGCTGAATTCGCGGCCGGACCCCGACAGGCCGTTTTTTATTCTTGTCTGCAGCCATGGGCCGCACACACCCGTCAACCCGCCCGAAAAATTCGCCGCCCTTTACGACTCGCCGGAAGTCGACCGCCTGGAAGACACCATCTCCTACGGCGGCGTCCCCCGGCCGGAAAACAAAGACATCGGGGACAACAAAAAGTATTATTATGGAACAGTCACCCAGCTGGACAACGCTTTCGGGACGTTGATGGCCGGATTGGACGAAATGAAACTCCGTGACAACACCTTGGTCATCTTCACCAGCGACAACGGGCCGGAATACCCGGTCACCGAAATGGAATCCCAGGGCAAGTGGGACGATCCTCTCCGGGGCCGTTGCTTCGGAACCCCAGGGGTCTTTCGCGGAATGAAGCGGTACATCTACGAAGGAGGACACCGCATCCCCGGAATAATCCGATGGCCGGGTCATATTCAGCCCGGATCGGAAACGGCCGGCCTGGTCAACGGAACCGATATCATGGCCACACTCTGTGGTCTGGCCGGAGTCCCGCTTCCGAAAGACCGGGTCATTGACGGTGCCAACATTGCCCCGCTGTTCAAAGGACAAGAAGTCCGTAGAAAAAACCCGGCCTTTTGGATGTTTCCGGCCGGTTACTTCGGGTCTCCCCATATGGCCATGCGGGAAGGTGATTACATCATTCTCGGGTGGTTCGAAGACAAGGACGAAGATCAAACCTTGATGGATTTCATCAAGTCCGCTGAACTGAAAGCCTTTGAGCTCTATGATCTGAAAAAGGATCTTGGTCAAACGGAAAATCTTGCGGAGAAAGAGCCGGCCGTTTTTTCCGATCTGAGGACGAAGATGAAGGCGCTCTGGGCCCAGGTGCAGGCGGAAGCACCGGTATGGGAGAACTGGGACCGCTAGGAAGGACTTCACATGAAATGGCCAAACGGAACATGGCAAGGAGGCCAGCCGATGAATCAGCCGGGAAGACGAAGGGATTTTATGGAGGCCATAGGGCTCAGAGGACAAAACACAGGATGGGGAAGATGACAAGGGAAAACACACAGAACCGAAGGACGTTTCTGAAAACCCTCGGATCGGCGGTGGCCGCCGCCGGACCCTTGTCGCTCCTGTCCGGGCTGGGGCTTTCCGGCTGTCGCAGCGTAGGAAGCCGAAAACCCAACATCGTCTTCATCATGGCTGATGACCTCGGCTACCAGGACTTGGGTTATTGCGGAGGATGGATCAAGACGCCCAATATCGACAAACTCGCGGGGACGGGGACCCAGCTCGATCAGTTCTACGTTCAGCCGGTCTGTTCGCCGACCCGATCGAGCCTGATGACGGGACGGTACCCCATGCGCTACGGCCTGCATGTTGGGGTCGTGCGCCCCTGGGCTCAGCACGGATTGCCGCTCGAGGAGCGCACGCTGGCTGAGGCGCTCAAAGAGGCAGGCTACACGACCGCGATCTGCGGCAAGTGGCACCTGGGGCATATGCACCGCAGGTATCTCCCGACCGCTCGAGGATTCGACCATCAGTACGGCCATTACAACGGTGCCATCGATTACTTCACCCATATTCGCGACGGCGCCCTGGACTGGAACCGCAATGACAAACCGTTGCGAGAAGAGGGCTACACAACCGATCTGATCGCCGCAGAATCGGCCCGGCTGATCGAGCAGCACGATTTCTCGCACCCGCTTTTTCTTTATGTTCCTTTTAACGCTCCACATTCACCGTTTCAAGCGCCCCCGTCGTATCTCGATATGTACAAGGGCATCGAAGAACCTCGTAAGCGCGCATACGCGGCGATGGTGACCTGCATAGACGACGCTATCGAAAAGATCGTCTCGGCGATCGACAAACGCGGCGTCGGGCGTAACACACTGATTTTCTTCTGCTCGGATAACGGCGGTATGGACATTGTCTCCGACAACGGACCTTTGCGAAGCGAGAAGGGCCGGCTCTATGAAGGCGGGGTTCGCGCACGGGCGTTTGCCGTCTGGCCCGGCGTACTCGAGGCTGGTGCAGTCGCCCGAGGGCTGATCCACATGGTCGATATGTACCCGACGTTGCTCAAACTTGCCGGAGGCAGTCTGGAATCCGGAAACGGCGAGCCGCTCGACGGCAAGGATGTGTGGGCGACAATTTCTAAGGGGCAACCTTCACCGCGTGATGAAATCCTGATCAACATCACGCCCTTCAACGGAGCTGTCCGCTGCGGCGACTGGAAACTGGTTCACAACGGTCATCTCAGTGCCAATTACACCGGCCCGATACCTGCCGAGCACGCATTTGAGCTTTTTAACCTTGCGGACGATCCCTATGAAAAGAATGATCTGAGTATGAAGAATCCGCAGAAACTCGACGAACTCAAACGCCGGCTGAAATACTACGCCGATCATGCCGCCAAAGTAAAAACTGCGCCGAGTGAAATGCCTAAAGACTTTAAAATCCCCAAAGCCTGGGGACATCCGGACTGATCATGTCGTATTTATTGAATCATGCATAAAGCACAATTCGTGATACGACGGACACGGCAATTTCCGGACGTCCTTCGATAGTCAATCTTGGCCGGACTGAAGCGTTACAGCAAGCCGAAGTCGATTATTGTTTGCACGAAGGTGCATGAGAAAAAAACGGATCTTCCACTTGGACCCGGAAGATGCCGAAAGGATATGCACATGAACAAGATTGCTGAAAAAAGGCATATCCGGACGACGAATCCGATCGAATCGATGTTTGCCACGGTGTGTCACCGGACGAGGCAGAGGATGGGTTGCGGATCTCCCGCGGCGATGCTGACAATGGGCTTCAAGCTTGCCGTACAGCCCGAGCAGCAAAGGATTTTTCCGACACGACTCTTGGCAATATCTCCCTTAAAAGCTTGAAAGGAAAGGAGAAAATAAAATGGACCAAAAGACATATTCTCGTCGCAACTATCTGAAAACCCTGGGCTTGAGTATAGGGTCCCTGATGCTGTGGGGATATAAGCCTTTTTATAAAGGCCGCGAAACCAAAACATTACCAAACGTTGTTTTCTTTTTCACCGATGACCAAGGCACTCTCGACGTCAATTGCTATGGGTCAAATGACTTGTATACGCCAAATATGGATGCTCTGGCCGACTCTGGCGTCCGTTTTACCCAGGCATATGCCCATATTGTGTGTTGTCCCGCACGCGCTTTGTTGTTGACTGGAAGACATCCTCAACGCAGCGGCGTAAACACTTGGGTTCAGGGAAATGCAAAAGAAGAAACGGGAATAAACATGTCCCTTGAAGAAATCACCCTAGCCGAAGTGCTTAAAAAGGCCGGTTATCGCTCAGCTTTATTTGGAAAATGGCATCTGGGTGCGGATCTCGAACATGGTCCTACAAAACAAGGTTTCGACGAATTTTTCGGATTGCGCGGTGGATTCATCGACAATTACAATCATTATTTTCTTCATAGGGAAGGTTTCCATGATCTTTATCGAGGTACCGAAGAATTATATGAAGATGGTAAATATTTTCCGGATCTCGTGGTACGAGAGGCAAAGCGCTTTCTTGACGAAAATAAGTCCAAACCATTCTTTCTGTTCGTCTCGCTTAATCTCCCCCACTATCCCGAGCAGTCGTATACGAAATTTGATGAAATGTATGCAAATCTGTCTATGCCGCGCCGCTCCTACGCGAAAGCCATTTCAACTGTCGACGATCAAATGGGACAGATTCTTAAAAAACTGGACGAACTTGGTCTTCGAGACAACACGATTATCCTATTCGCAAGTGATAACGGTCATTCTTCAGAAAGCATTGAAATCAGAGTCGAGAACCACAATAGCGGGCTTCCGAAAGGTCACAATTATGGTGCAAATGGCGGCGGGGGGAACACAGGCAAATGGCGCGGAGCAAAAGGCAGTTTCTTTGAACGAGGCATTCGTGTGCCGGCGATTATCAGCTATCCTTCTAAAATCCCAGCCAATGCTGTCCGCGATCAGGCTATAACTCTGGCTGATTTCTATCCGACCATACTTGATCTTTGCGGCTTATCGCTGCCGGATTGCAAGCTTGACGGTCAAAGCCTCATGCCAATCATTCAATCTGCACGGACACCCACTCACCATAAAGTGATGCACTGGCAATGGGGAAATAGCTGGGCTGTTCGCGAAGGGGACTGGAAGTTGATATACAATGGCAGAGATACAACTGATGAATGGCAGGGTCATCCCCAACCGCAGCGCAAAATACCCGAGGTGTTTCTTGGAAATCTTGCCGATGCTCAGCCGGAGCTGAAAAATCATGCCGATGAGAAGCCTGAAGTCGTCCAGAAGCTGATGAAACTTCATGAAGATTGGGCCAAAGAACTTGAACCGCGTTAAAAGTAAATCCTTATCAATAAAAGAGATTGGAATGTCTTCGTTTGTGGAAGTGAGTCATCATTGTCCATCGAAGATCATCCCCGCAAGGGTTTCCCGGCAGCGCAGGAGGATCTTGATTAGGACAACGATCAGTTGCGGGCACACGTTTTTTCAGCGCCGAACCCTATTCGATTATCCAGTCCTTGGGCGCCTTGAATCCCTGCCGGTCTTCCATGTAGCCGGGAACTCCCTCGAGCTTCAGACGACGGAACTCTTTCATCCGATCCAGCAGGCGCCGGACGATTTCGGGATGTTCGGCGGACCAATCGGTCTTTTCGCCGGGATCGACGGCCAGGTTGTAGAGCTCCACGACCGGCTGATCCTCAACTGCGGAGGTGGACTTCGCCTTGATCTCCCGGCCGAGGATAAAGCCGGAACGATCGAGATCGATATCGAGGGCGCTTCCGCCAAGGACGATCAGCTTCCAGTTCCCGTCACAAAGGGCCGTCCGCTCCGGCGCGTTCTGGGCTATGGTGCTGAACCAATCCCGTTTCGGGGCTTTGGCCAAGCCGCGGATCACGTCGAGCATGTCGAGGCCGTCGAGCGGATTGGGATCGCAGCCGGTCGCACCGGCGATACGCTTGACTGTCGAATAAATGTCGATATAGCCCATCATGTCCTGGACGCTACGCCCGCCCTGGATTCCCGCAGGCCAACGGACAGCGGCCGGGACACGGATCCCGCCTTCGTAGACCGAGCCCTTGACGCTCCGCCAGGGGCCGTTATCTCCAAGATGGATGGCTCCGTTATCGCTTAAGAAAAGGACGAAGGTGTTCTCAGTGATTCCTCTATCGTCGAGGGCCTTGAGAATTTGGCCAACCGCCTGATCCATGGAATCCACCATAGCGGCGTAGATTCGTTCCTTCTCGTCCGCGATCCAGGCATACCTGTCGATGTCTTCCTTCTTGGCCTGGAGCGGAAGATGCGGCGCAGTAAAGGCCGTATAGAGAAAAAAAGGTTTGCCGTCCGGACTCTCCTCGATAAACCGGGCCGACTCGCGGCCGATCATATCGGTGACGTAGCCCTCGTCACGGTATGGCTCGAAGTTGCGGTGCCAGTCTCTCTCCCCCTCCCGAATGTGGGTGAAATAGTCGATGACGCCGTTGTAACAGCCAGTGTAGTGGGTGAACCCCCGGTTCAGGGGAAGATATTCTTTTTTGTAATGTCCCAGGTGCCACTTGCCGACCGCCCCCCGGCGTTCGTAGCCGGACCCGGCCACCAGGTCGGCCAGAGTCCTCTCGGTTAGAGGAAGGCCGTACCGGCGCCAAGGCGTGATCACCTCCGACTCCATTCCGTAACGGATCGGCTCTCGCCCGGTCATCAGTCCCGCCCGAGTGGGAGAGCAGAGAGGAGTGGTATAGAAATGATCAAGGCGGACTCCCTCCCGGGCCAGCCGATCAAGGTGTCGGGTTGCGATCTTTCCGCCGTTGAAGCCGACGTCCGCCCACCCTAGATCATCGGCCAGGATGATGACGATGTTCGGCCGTGGAGGCTCTTTTAAACCGCCATGGTTTTGTCCTTTTCGCCCGCAGGCGGCGGATATCGAAGCGAGCCCCAAGGCCTTCAGAAAATCCCTTCGCGTTCTCGGCTGATTCATCGGTTGGCCTCCCTAGCCATGATCCGTTTGGCACATTGTTACAGACATTAACAAAGATGTTATAAGATTTAATTTGCTGTAGTCAAGTCTCGACAATCATTAATTTGAATACCAATTTTTGGGCGGACTTCATTTTTACCGGAAAAAGGGCCAACTCTAGCTTGACAAAGAAGATTATTGCATATATTTATGGTTCTCTTCCATTTACTATGGGTTGAGACTGTTTAGTTGTAACATCAAGGCATGATAAGATCCAAAACAGCTTTCCAACCGAAAGGACATGTCTTGATGAATGAACTGACACTTTTTACGATGGC
>Ga0307380_10002313_pt1 | contig 27160 bp, 20 predicted proteins | sample UN3MG_FD_202239 | JGI IMG/M metagenome (GOLD analysis project Ga0307380, IMG submission 202239) | Soil microbial communities from Risofladan, Vaasa, Finland - UN-3 | ecosystem: Environmental > Terrestrial > Soil > Coastal area > Acid sulfate soil | place: Finland: Risofladan, Vaasa | collected... | reverse complement strand
GAATAATCCTCCCGCAACGCAAGCGCTCGTCTCATGGCGAATCACCTCCCACTTCGCCACAAGAGAATCAGCGTTCCCCGTCCGCGGGAATCCCCAATGAGTCAGCCTTCAAGCAAGCTGGTATTACCCCCACCACGGCTGCATCGGCTACGGCCGCGTTGCCAGATTCGTTCGGAACATTGCCGCCGGGCTGCCAGATGTACTGGAAGTCCGGCTGTAGCGTCCAGCCCTGAGCGAGCTGCATAGTGTAGCAGATTTCCAGCAGCGCCTCGTAATTGCGCGCGACCGGAAGGCCGGAATCCACGTCGAAGCCATGGACCTGATCGGAGATGCCGGTATAGGCGAGACCGATGGCAAAGGAATCGTCGGGGCGCCTCGGGATCATGCCCGAGAAGGTGATGCCACCATCGGCGTAGAAGTCGATCAGATTCCGGTCGGAGGGTGCGCCGATGATGCGTCCGAACAAGGCCACGCCTTTGGCATCCTCGCTTCCCGGCACGCGCCAGATGAGCTGGTCGATGATGCCGTAGAAGCCATAGCCATTGTCGAAGGGCTTGCCCGGCAGCCCCGTCACCGCGATCACATTGCCGCCGACATCGAAGCGCTGGTGCTCGAAGTCGCCGAAATGGTTCCAGCCGCCGAGCTTGATCGTGCCGGCAAGCCGATCCTGATTGTACTTATAGGCGCCCTCGACCAGCAGCAGCGGCGGATCGTCGAGCTCGAAATCGAGGCCGTCGCTGTTGCAGACCTGCGGATCCTCGCTGGCGCAAGGGGGAGCCGGATCGCCATTATAGAGCCCCACCAACAACTGAAAATTGTCGTTCGGGGTGACGGCGACGCGGACGCCGGGTGTGGCCAGCGGATAGGCCGGACCGCCGCTTGGCATGTCGGCTGCCGTGATTGACGGCCAGCCCCAGGTGCCGTTCAAGAAGAAGCCGCCGCCTTCGGAGATCACGAATTCGGCGTCGGCGGACATCTGGCCAAACCTGATCGCAAGCTTGTCGTCGAACATATGCTGCTCGAGCCACAGCTCGAACAGGCGCGTCGCGGGCGTCGCTTCAAGATTGCTGACCGGCATCAGACTACCGATGTTGTCGGCGGTGATGCTCTAGCCGTGGATCTGGAAGCCGTCAGTGTGAAAGCAGAGGCCCTTCCAGAAGCCCAGCTTTTCCAGATGTGCATTCAGGTAGAGTGCGAGCACGCCGTCATATTTGCCGCCCTGATTGTACCCGCCGCTGTTGGCGAAGGCCTCGCCCACATAGGCTCCCGCCGACCTCGATGCCGGAGCGCGCAAGCGCTTGGCGCATGCCTCCCGGATCGATCTTCAAGAATGCGTCCTCGGAAATACCCCGGTGGGACACACCGCAATCCTCCGCCGCAGCAGGTGAGGCCATCAAGCCGACGGCAAACAGGCCGGCACAGGTCGCGGCGAATATGTTTCGGCATCGAGACGGCTTCGACTCGATCTTCAATTCCCTCATGACTTCAGTCCCCCAATTCAACTTTCTCGTTTCTCATTTGCCCAGGCTCCCCAGCCTCAGCGCACATTGCGTTATGTTATAACATCTCGCTTCTTTTTTCCAGAAGCGTTATTGTGTCTCACTCCACCGGGGGGGACGCACCCGCGCCAGCGGACTTGCTCTCCTCCTCGATCTTCCCCGGGCTGTCCAAGCTGTCCGAACCCTCGAACTCGATCGCGTGCAGATCGAGAGTGGCGACAGCGCGCTCGATCGCCTTGGTCTGGGCGAGAAGACTGTCGACGACACGTTGCACCGTGGCGTTGCCCTCGTCGTTGCCCTCGCCGATCATCTGATCGTAGGATTCGACCATGATGCCGCGGCGATAGAGTTCGCCCATGGCGTCCATGGTCTTTTCCAGCTTGGCCCTCATCTCATCGTCGATTTCGGGCGACTTCGCCTTGACCAGATCGGACACGCTCGGACCTTGCACGACGGAGCCGTCGACGCGGCGATAGCGGCCGACATAGACATTGCGCATGCCGAGAGCGTCGAAATAGTGCGAGGCGAAAGTGTTGTCGGAGAAGCAGTCGTGCTCCTCCTCCGGATCGTGGATTAAGAGGCCGAGCTTGATGCGCTCGCCGGCAAGCTCGCCGTAGGAGAGGCTGCCGAGTCCGGTGAGGATCGCGGTGGCGCCGGCCTCGGCGGTGCCGTCCATGAGCGTCTTGCGCGCATCGCCTTTAGGTCCCCATTGCTCCGTCATCCAGGCAAGGTCATCGACGAGCAAGTCGGTCACGACGCTCAGATATTCCGCCCGCCGCTTGCAGTTGCCGCCACTGCACTTGTTGAGATCGAAATCGCTCGCCGGACGATTGCCCGCACCCGGACCCGTTCCGTTCAGGTCCTGGCCCCAGAGCAGGAATTCGACCGCATGATAGCCGGTGGCGACATTAGCCTCCACGCCGCCAGCCTCTTGCAGGGCATCGGCCAGAAGCTCCTTGATGAGCTTTGAGGTGTCGAGCTTCTTGCCGCCGATGGTCAGCGAGACGTTGGCGATGACGTCGGCCGCATAGAGCTCGTTCTCGGGAGAATCGGCCCCGTAGGAGCTTGCGACATAGTCGATCAGCCCCTCGTCCAGGGGCCAGGAGTTCACCCGGCCTTCCCAATCGTCGACGATCGCATTGCCGAAGCGGTAGGCTTCGGTCTGCATGTAAGGAATGCGCGCGGCGATCCAGGCGGCGCGGGCGGCAGTGAGGTTGTCCTGCGTCGGCTGCGCCAGCAATTGCTCGACCGTGAGCTGCAACGTCCGCGCCGTGGCAAGAGAATCCGCATATCCGGCTTGGGCAATGTCGGCGTAATTCTTGATCACGTCCTTGACGCTCGCGTCCTCGGCGGCGGCCGGCGACAGTCCAAGACAAGCGCCGAGCGCAAACAGTGCAACCAGCCGGGCAAGCGACATCATGCGACTCATTTTCATCCCTCAATCGTAATCAGGCCTGGTCTCAAGCCCCTATCCCGATATTGACCGGGATGGAGCGCAAAGTTTCCCCTTGAAAAAGGGCGCGGCGGTCGTCGGGCCAGAGGCCGTCCGACCGCCGCAAGGTTGAGAATGGGGAAGCGTCATGCGGGGGTCGCCGAGGACGCTCCCGGACTCGGCCCCGAAGGAGGGTCGTAATCCTTGCAGAGAGCCTAGCGCAGGGGTTAACATGCACGTAATGAAACTTTTTCAGCAGAATTATTTCGTTTCATGCATCTCAAAGAAGTCGACGCCAATCTTCTCGTGATCCTCGACGCGCTGCTCGTGGATGCGAGTGTCACCAGGGCCGCCGAGCGGCTCGGGCGGAGCGCCTCTGCCATCAGCCATGCCCTTGCCAAACTTCGGGAAATCTTCGCCGATGATCTGTTCGTGCGGGCCGGACAGAGGCTGGTGCCGACGGCGAAGGCGTTGGAGCTCGCCCCTACGGTCCATGTCATTCTCGCCGGCATGGAAAGCCTGCTCCGGCCCTCCAAACCCTTCGATCCGAGGGACGCCGAGCGCGATTTTGCCATGACCGCAAGCGAGGTTGGCGAACTGATTCTGGTGCAGCCGCTGAGACTGCGGCTGGAACAGGTCGCACCCTCGGTCCGGGTCGGGTGGATGCCCGGCCAAGGCCAGGAGACCATCGACGCGCTGCGCCAGGGACGCTGCCAGTTCGCCATCGACATCGAGGCGATGGCGCTGCCCGCGCCGGACATTCGCGCGCTCAAGCTATACGACGACCGCCTCGCCACGCTGGTACGGCCGGGCCATCCTTTGAGCGCGCGGAAGCCGACGATCGTGGCCTTCGCCACCAGCGAGCATATCGCCGTCAATGGACTTCCAACCATCGAGCTGCTCGATCGCGCCCTGGCCAGGCAGAAACTCGCTTGCACGATTAGCGCACAGGTTCCCTCGGTGCTCGCGGGTCTCCTGCTGGCGCTCAACAGCGACGCCCTACTCACACTTCCGGCGTCCCTGGCCCAAATCCTCGAAACGCAGTTCTCGCTTGAGCGCGTGCATCAGCCGCTCGGTCATTTGTCTCTGCCGGTGCGTCTGCTCTGGCATTCGAGCTATGATCGCGACGAATGTCACAACTGGGTGCGGGACGAGATCGCGGCGCTTGCCCGAGAGAGCAGAAAGGCCGCGTGATCGGCGGGAGCTGACAATGCGGATATTGCGCTGCCCCTTGCTGCCGCTCGCGGTGGCGCTGCTCGCGGCAACGATCGTCCCCGACGCTTTCACGCCAGCTTTCGCCGGCCCCGCCGCCATCGAGACCGACCTCAAGATCAGCGTGAAGGACGGGGACAAGCGAGCGAGCCTCGATGAAGCGCTGGCCGCACTCAATGTCCCATCGGTCAGCATCGCCATTATCGACGCGGACCGCATCGCCTTTGCCCGCGCCTATGGCCAGGACGCGACAGCCGAGACGATCTACCAGGCGGCGTCGCTGTCGAAATTCGTCGCCGCCATCGGCGCCATGCGCCTCGTCGAGACGGGCAAGCTCGACCTCGACCAGGACGTGAACGATCGCCTCACCTCCTGGCGCGTTCCCAGCAACGTTTTCGACCAGACGCATAAGGTCACTCTGCGCGGCCTCCTCAGCATGACCGGCGGCATCGGCGTGCCGGGCTTCCTCGGTTATGAAGTAGGAGCGCCCATCCCGAGCCTGAGCGAAGTGCTGGACGGCACGCCTCCGGCCAACTCGGCCGCCGTGACGGTCATCGCCGTTCCCGGCAGCGCCTATCATTATTCCGGCGGCGGCTACGAGATCGCCGAAGCCCTGATGCAAGACGCGACGGGCAAGCCCTTCACCGAGATCATGCACGACCTCGTGCTCGGTCCGGCCGGGATGATTGAGAGCAGCTTCGACCAGCCGCTCTCCCCAGCCCTCGAAGCACGGACAGCGAGCGGCCATGACCGCAATGGGGCCGAGCTTACTGGCCGCTGGCACGTCTTTCCCGAGAACGCCGCGGCGGGACTGTGGTCGACGCCGACCGACCTCGCCAAGCTCCTACTTCAGATCGGCCGCGCCTGGCGGGGGGAAAGCCGCATCCTCCTCACCCCGGACACGGTGCGGAAAATGCTGACGCAACAGAATGGCGGGCCCTACGGTCTCGGCGCCGCGGTCGCCGGTGACGGCTCCGCGCTCGTGCTGATGAAGCGGGGGCAGAATGTGGGCTATCAGGCCTATTTGATCCTGTATCCCGCCACGGCTCAGGGCATGGTGGTGATGACCAACTCCGATAACGGCTCGAAGCTGGCCGAGGCGCTGATCGCCAGGGCCGCCGCCGTTTATGACTGGCCGCCCCTGCCGCCCTTGGCCGACTGACGGTGTCACCCCTCGCTTCCGTCACAAAGCATCACTACATTAGGGCGGGGTCCCGCCACGCCGAGGGCGGGCCCGGGAGGAGTTCAATGCCCACACGCTTCCGCGCTGGCCTTATCGCCGCGCTGTTCCTATTCGTCGCCGCCCCCCTCACCCCCGTCTCCGCCGCCGAAAAGCCGTTCCAAGATTCCGCGCTCGACGATGCCGCGATCAAGCTTCCGGCCGATTTGAAGGAAGAGGCCGGCACCGTCGAGAAGCCGGTGATCACTCTGAAGAAGGAGGCCGACGCCGCCCTCAAGTCGGGCGATGTCGAAGGCGCGGTCGACATCTACGTCCAGATCGTGGCGGTGGCGCCGAACGATTTGCAGTCCTGGCGCAGGCTCGCGGATCTTTGGCTGAAACTCCCCACCAGCGATGAGGATGACGGCAGCGTCCGCTACGAGCGCGCCACCACCGCGGCCTATATCGCCTACCGGCGGGCCGCCAATGCCCCCGACGAAGCCAACGCCCTCATCCTGCTCGCAAGCGCCTATGGCAAACGCAACGATTGGCGTCCGGCGCTCAACGCGCTCGCTCTGGCGCTCAGGCTGAACGAGACGCCCGAGCTGAAGACGACCTATGGTCAACTGCGCGAGAAATACGGCTTCCGCGTCTCGAACTTTAGCGTCGATTCCGACGCGGCCTCACCGCGCGCTTGCTTCCAATTCACCGAAGGCCTGCCGAAGCGCACCGATTTCTCGCCCTACGTCGCCGTGGCGGGCATGGACAAGCCGGCGCTCTCGGTGGACGACCAGCAGCTTTGCGTCGAAGGGCTGAAGCACGGCGAGAGCTATGCGATCACGCTCCGCCAGGGCCTGCCCTCCACCGTCGGCGAAGATTTGCTCAAGACGGCCGACTTCAGCATCTATGTCCGCGATCGGAACCCCTTCGTACGGCTCGCGGGCAAGGCCTATGTGCTGCCGAAGACGGGTCAGCAGGGCATTCCCCTCATCAGCGTCAATACCGACAAGGTCAAGGTCACGATCTATCGGATCGGCGACCGCAATCTGATCGACCAAGTGCTGGGCGGCGACTTCGAGCGCAACCTCTACGGCTACAGCCTCAACGACATCGCCGAGCAGAAGGGCAATCAAGTCTGGACCGGCGATATGACGGTCGAGCGGGAGCTCAACGCCGAGATCACCACCGATTTTCCCGTGACCGAGGCGGTGCCCGAGCTGGAGCCAGGGGTCTATGTGCTGGCGGCAGTACCGGGCAATGCCATCACGGAGGAATATAGCGAGCGCGCCACGCAATGGTTCATCGTCTCCGACCTCGGGCTCACGGCCTATTCGGGCGGCGACGGGGTCCATGCCTTCGTCAACTCGCTGGCGACCACGGCGCCGGTCGACGGGGTCGAGCTTCGCTTGCTCGCACGCAACAATGAGGTCCTCGCCACCGGGACGACCGACGCCAAAGGCAGCGTCGCCTTCGCGCCTGGCCTTTCCAGAGGCGAAGGCGGCCTCTCCCCCGCCATGCTGGTCGCATCGACGGCTGCGGGCGACTACGCCTTCCTGAGCCTGAAGCAGTCTCCCTTCGATCTGACCGATCGTGGCGTCGCCGGGCGCGACGCACCCTCCGGCCTCGATGCCTATGTGTTCACCGAGCGCGGGGTCTACCGCACCGGCGAGACCGTGCATGTCACGGCGCTGCTCCGCACCGCGGACAGTGTCGCCGTCACCGACATGCCGCTCACGCTCGTGGTCATGCGCTCCGACGGCGTCGAATATCGCCGGACCGTCGTTCCCGATCAGGGCATCGGCGGGCGCACGCTGGACGTCGACATCGTGTCCGCGGCCCCCACCGGCACTTGGCGCGTCGCCGCCTTCACCGATCCGAAGCGGCCGGCCATTGGCGAGGCGAGTTTCCTGGTCGAGGATTATGTTCCGGACCGGCTCGAATTCGATCTCAGCACCACCGCTCTCGGCATCTCACCGGATTCGCCGGCTGAGATCAGCGTCGATGCGCGCTTCCTCTATGGCGCGCCGGCCGCGGGCCTCAATCTCGACGGCGAGATCCGTATCGCCAGGGCCGCGGAGCGTCCGGGATTTGCCGGTTATGTGTTCGGCCGCGACGAGGCCGACAGCGATGACGGCAGCGATTCAGACCTTCTGCCCCTGGCCGATCTACCCGAAACCGACGCCAAGGGCATGGCGCGCTTCAGCGCGAGCCTCGGCAAGGTGCCGGCGTCGACGCGGCCGCTCGAAGCCACGATCGTGGTGCGCCTGGCGGAGCCGGGTGGCCGCGCGGTCGAGCGCAAGCTCGCGCTGCCGATCACGCCGTCGCAAGCGATGATCGGGGTCAAGCCGCTGTTCACCGGCAAGTCGCTCGGCGATGCCGACACGGCGAGCTTCGACGTGGTTATGGTCGCGCCTGACGGCAAGCCTTTAACCAAGACGGGGCTGCGTTGGCAGTTGCTCCGGGTCGATTCAAAATATCAGTGGTATCGCAGCGACGGCTATTGGCAGTACGAGCCGATCAAGGTCACGCGCCGCGTCGCGGATGGCACCATCGACGTGACCCCCGATGCGGCCGGCCGCATCTCAGTGCCCGTCACTTGGGGCCGCTACCGGCTCGAGGTCTCGAGCGCCGATCCGCAAGGGCCGGAGACGAGCTTCGGCTTCGATTCAGGCTGGTACGCGGAAGCGAGCGCCGACACGCCGGACCTGCTCGAGATCGCGCTCGACCAGCCGGAATATGCACCGGGCGACAGCATGATCGTCGCGGTCACCGCGCGCACCGCCGGGCAAGTGACGCTTGCCGTCATCGGCGACAAGCTTCTTGCCACCTCCACGGCCGAGGTCGAGGCGGGCACCGCCAAACTGCCGCTCACGGTGGAGGAGGGCTGGGGCACCGGCGCCTATGTGCTTGCCACCTTGCGGCGCCCGCTCGACGCGGAAGCCAAGCGCATGCCGGGGCGCGCCATCGGCGTGCAGTGGTTCTCCATCGACAAGGCGGCGCACACACTTGGCGTCGCCTTGGATCTGCCCGACCGCATCCGCCCGGAGACGACGCTCAAGGTGCCGGTCAAGCTCGCAGGCCTCACCCCCGGCGCGGAGGCGCGAATCGTGGTCTCGGCCGTCGACGTCGGCATTCTCAACCTCACCCATTACCAGGCGCCGGCGCCCGACGATTATTATCTCGGCCAGCGCAAGCTCTCCTCCGAGGTCCGCGACCTTTACGGCCAACTGATCGACGGTATGCAGGGGACCAAGGGACAGATCCGTTCCGGCGGCGATTCCGGCGCGGGCGAACTCCAGGGAAGCCCTCCCAGCCAAGCCCCGCTCGCGCTTTATTCCGGCATCGTCAGCGTCGGCCCCGACGGCACGGCCGAGACGAGCTTCGACATTCCAGCCTTCGCCGGAACCTTGCGGGTGATGGCGGTCGCGTGGAGCAAGGACAAAGTCGGCCACGCCGTCGGCGATGTGGTGGTGCGCGATCCGGTGGTGGTCACCGCCACGCTGCCGCGCTTCCTGCTCCTCGGCGACAAGAGCACGATCAGGCTCGATCTCGACAATGTCGAGGGCGAGACCGGCGACTATCGGGTCGCGGTCGCGGCCGATGGACCTCTCACCCTGACGCAAACCGACAAGACCGTCGCGCTCGACGCCAAGAAGCGTGGCGCCATGAGCTTGCCGATCGCGGCCTCTGGCGTCGGCGGAGGGACGGTGACGGTGAAGGTGACGGGCCCCGGCGGCTTCGCGCTTGAGCGCAGCTATGCGCTTACCGTGAACCCGGCGACGCAGATTCTGGCGCGGCGCACGGTGAAACCGCTCGAGCCGGGCGAGAGCCTCACGCTCTCAAGCGATATCTTCACCGATCTGGTTCCGGGCACTGGCAGCCTCGCGCTTTCGGTCACGCCGACTGCGGCACTCGATGTCGCGAGCCTGCTTGCCGCACTCGACCGCTATCCGCTCGGTTGTACCGAGCAGATCGTGAGTCGGGCTCTGCCGCTGCTTTATGCCAATGAGCTTTCGGTCAATTTGCATCTGGCCACGGATACCGGCATCAATGAGCGCATCGCCGATGCCATCGCGACCGTACTCGCCCGCCAAGCGTCCGAGGGCAGCTTCGGACTGTGGTCTCAGGGCGGCGACGATCCCTGGCTCGACGCCTATGTCACCGATTTCCTGACCCGGGCGCGGGCACGCGGCTTCTCCGTGCCGGATGACGCATTCAAACTCGCGCTCGATCGCCTGCGCAATTATGTGAGCACGGCGCCCGAGCCCTCCACCGATGGCGGCCTCGCGCTCGCCTATGCGCTCTATGTGCTGGCGCGGAACGGCGTCGCCCCGGTCGGCGACCTCCGTTACCTCGCCGACGCCAAGATCGACGACCTCAAGACGGCGACGGCGAAGGCCGAGATCGGGGCCGCGCTCGCCATGCTCGGCGACCGGCTCCGCGCGGAAAAAGTGTTCGACGTGGCGCTCAGCTCACTGGGGCGGCCGCCGGCAGCCGAGGCCGGGCGCAGCGATTACGGCTCGCCCTTGCGCGATGCCGCGGTGGTAGTGACGCTCGCGGCGGAAGGCGACGCGGCCAAGCCGATCCTGGTCAGCGCCACCGAGCAGGTCGGGGCTGCCCGCAAGCTGGTGACGCGAACCTCGACGCAGGAGGATGCCTGGCTCGTGCTCGCCGCGCGCGCGCTCGGCAAGCAGAATGTCAGCCTCGACGTCAACGAGGGCGCCCAGACCGGTCCCTATTACGCGACCTATAATCAGGCCGACATCGAGGAGAGCGATGTCTCGGTGACCAACACCGGCGATACGCCGGTCGACACCGTGGTCACGGTGAGCGGCGCGCCGACCACGCCGGAGCCCGCCGCCGATCATGGCTTTGCGCTCGAGCGGAGCTTCCACGGTCTCGACGGCGCCGACGCCAATCTGGCGGAGGCCAAGCAGAATGAGCGCTTCGTCGTCGTGCTCAAAGTCACCGAGCCGAAGCCGCAATTCGCCAGGGTGGCGCTGACCGACTTCGTGCCGGCTGGCTTCGAGATCGACAATCCCCGCCTCGCCTCCTCGGGCGATACCGGCACGCTGGCCTGGATCGAGAACCCGGCGACGCCGGTGCATACCGAATTCCGCGACGACCGCTTCACCGCGGCGTTCGACCGGAACAGCGGCGACCCGTCGGTCTTCACCGTGGCCTATGTGGTGCGCGCGGTGTCGCCGGGAGCGTATGTGCTGCCGCAGGCGAATGTGGAGGACATGTACCGGCCCGACCGCTACGGTCGCACCGGCACCGGCGACGTCAAGGTACAGCCGGCAAGATGAACGAGGCCTCTCCCGTAGCGAGCGCTGCCTCCTCCCGCGCGGGTGGAGGGCATCGGCTTCGTCACTGGAAAAAATGGGCGAGCGTTGCCCTCATTGGATTGGCCGGGCTCGCCTGCGTGACGATCGGTGCCGTCTGGGGCCTGATCGATTCATTCGGACCGGCGTCACTCGGCCAAGACCTCGAACTGTCCAAGACCGTGCTCGACCGCAACGGCCGGCTGCTCAGGTCCTACACCACGAGCGAAGGCCGCTGGCGCTTGCCGGCGACACGCGATGAGGTCGACCCCCGCTTTCTGGACGTGCTGCTCGCCTATGAGGACCAGCGGTTCTGGCTGCATTCCGGCGTCGATCCACTGGCCATCGGCCGTGCCGCGCTGCAATTGGTGACCCATGGCCACATCGTCTCCGGCGGCTCGACCATCACCATGCAGGTGGCTCGCCTGATCGAGCCGCGCGCGCATCGCTCCGTCTATGTGAAGCTGCGAGAGGCGGTGCGCGCGATTCAGCTTGAGCGCACCCTCAGCAAGAACGAGATCCTCGGGCTCTATCTCACGCTCGCGCCCTATGGCGGCAATCTTGAAGGCATCAGGGCCGCTTCGCTTGCTTATTTCGGCAAGGAGCCGCGCCGGCTTACACTCGGTGAGGCCGCACTCCTGGTGGCACTGCCGCAATCGCCGGAGGTGAGGCGCCCCGACCGTGCTCATGGCGCGGCCAGAGCCGCACGCGATCGCGTGCTCGACCGCGTCGCCGGCCATGGCCTCTTCAGCGCGGCCGAGATTGCCCGCGCCAAGAAGGAACTCGTGCCGCATGTGCGCAAGCGGATGCCGATGATCGCGCCCCACGCCGCGGGCGACGCCATGGCCATCGCGCCCAACCGGCGTGAGCAGCGGCTGACCATCGATGCCGGCTTGCAGCAAAAGCTCGAAGAGCTCGCCCGCGACCGGGCGCGGTCGCTCGGACCCGATATGTCGGTGGCGATCATGGTCGTCGACAATGCCAGCGGAGAAGTGCTCGCCCGCATCGCATCGCCGGATTATTTCGACCAGCGCCGCGCCGGCCAGGTCGATCTGACCCGCGCCGTGCGGTCGCCCGGATCGGCGCTCAAGCCCTTCATCTACGGCCTCGGCTTCGAGGATGGGCTGATCCATCCCGAGACCCTGATCGAGGACCGGCCGGTGCGTTATGGCGGTTACGCGCCGGAGAATTTTGATCTCACCTTCCAAGGCACGGTCACCATCCGCCGCGCGTTGCAGCAATCCTTGAATGTCCCGGCGGTCGCCGTGCTGGAGGAGGTCGGCCCGAACCGGCTCGCCACCAGGCTCGGTCAGGCGGGGGCCAGCCTGGTGCTGCCCAGACGCGAAGCGCCGGGGCTCGCGCTCGGGCTCGGGGGTGTCGGCATCAGGCTTGCCGATCTGACCATGCTCTATGCCGGCTTAGCGCGGCAGGGCAGTGTGCAGCCGCTGGTGGAGCAGCTCGATGCGCCACGGCCTGGAGCGAAGCGCCTGCTGGAGCCGGTCGCCGCCTGGTATGTCGGCAAGATCCTGCAAGGCAGCCCGCCACCGGAAAGCGCCGCCGGCGGCCGCATCGCCTTCAAGACCGGCACGAGCTACGGCTATCGCGACGCTTGGGCCGTGGGCTTCGACGGCGCGCGCACCATCGGGGTGTGGGTCGGCCGTCCAGACGGCGCTCCGGTCACCGGCCTTGCCGGGCGGACGGCCGCCGCGCCGATCCTGTTCGATGCTTTTGCCCGGGGGCCGCAGCCGCTAGAGCCGCTGCCGCCAGCACCTGCGGGCGCGTTGATCGCAACCAATTCAAAGCTGCCGCCGCCGCTCCAGCGCTTTGCGCCGCATGCGGTGTCGGATATGAGCTTCACCCGGCCGGTGCGCATCCTGTTTCCGCCAAACGGCGCCAGCCTGGAGCTTACCGCCGGTGCGATGGATGAAGCACCCGACAGGCTCCCGATCAAAATCGGAGGCGGGACGCCCCCGCTGACCGTGATGCTCAACGGCCTGCCGCTTGCCATCGAGCGCGGGGCCCGCACGCTGTTCTTCGCCGCCGAGGGGCCGGGCTTCGTCCGTCTCACTGTCACCGACGCTACCGGCGCCGCCGATAGCGTGTTGGTGCGGCTGCAATAGCCGCGCTCCTATTTCTTCCGCCAAATCTCAGGCGTAGCCATATCTCCGGCCGAGCGGCCAGGTCAGGATCGGCACGAGCAGGCGATAGGCCCCCGGCATCTCGCGCCGCCACGCGGTGTCCTCCCTGATCTTGGCCAGCGATAGGCTGCGGGAGCGCATGCGGTTGCCATAGAGCTGATGCCGGTTCGTGCCCTCCCCGATCTCCTCCGGGCGCCACTCGACACCGGGCAAGAGTTCGGTAAACACCGCACGCATGGTTTCGCTGGGGGCGCGGACAAGATCCTCATAGCGGAGCCGTAAATATTGCGCGGGATAGGCGTGGCCGAACAGCTCGCAAGCGAAATTGGAAGCAGTCCAGCCGATGGCAGCTGCGCTGCATCTGAGCCCCATCAGCGGGCGCGTGCCCTGCCGGCCTGCCTTCTTGACCGCGGACCAGGACACGGCGCGCGGGTCGCGCACAAGATGCAGCAGCACGAAATTGGCCCCAATCTCGCGCCTGAGGCGAAAGGGCGCCGCGAGGGAGTTCCACGGGGTCTTGGATGAATCCACCATGGCGGCGGAACCGCGCCGGACCCGCTCGAACAAAGCGAGTGTCAGCGCCTCATGCGACCAGCCCGCCAAACCCGAGGGCTTGGCCTGCAGCGGACCCCAGACCGGACAGTCCTTCGCCGCCTGCCCGCAGGTGCATTTGGCTTTGCGCCCGCGCTGGCGAACACTGCTCGACACTTCGCCACAGGCGACCAGTTCGGGACTCGACGCCATCAAATATTCAAGCAGCGTGCTGCCGCTGTGGCCATAGCCTCCGATATAGATGAGCTTGGTCACGTCGATGTCCGGCCGTGATTGTTGGCGGTGAGCTGAAGCGGCCGCTTATGTCACTTTCCGCGCCAAAGCACGAGTCTCGGCGCCGCCCGCGATCGGCACCATTCCGCCACGCTTCTCCCGCACCCTGGCAAAGTCGGCCGCCTTGGCTTACAAGCTCGAAACTCACTTCGGAACGGGGGTCTGATGTCGTCGCGCGCTTCCGGTCGCATGGGCCAGTCTCCCCGCGGCGGCGCTCTCATTTCCGCGCTGTTCTTTCTCAGCCCGCTCCTGACCGCCGCCGCTCCGCGGCTGTCGCCGTTCTTCCTTCCGATCATCGGGCTCATGCTGATTATCGCAGCGCTGCGGCGGGGGCTCGACTGGCGGGAACTCCTCAAACCGAACGCAGCCCTGATCGCGCTCGTCGTGGTCGCGCTCTACACCTGCCTGAGCGGCGCCTGGGCCGCGAATCCGGAAGGCGCGATCGGCAAGTCCGCCATCCTGCTTGCGGCAGCGCTCGTCGTGTTCGCCGCGACCACGGCCATGACCACGCTGGATCAGGGCGAGATTGCCCGCGCTTCGCGCGCTTTCGTCGTGGGCGTGCTCTGCGCCGCCGGCTTCGTCACCGTCGAACTGCTCACCGACGGGGCGCTGACGCGCGCGGCGATGAACTCGATCTCGCTGTTCAGGCCGGAGCGGGCCAAGCATATGTCTGTCGTCGGCGGCAGAGTGACGAAAATAAATCTGTCGGAGTTCAATCAGCATGTCGCCATGCTGGCGCTGTCACTCTGGCCCGGATTGCTGGCGCTTCGCGCGCTGTATGGACCACGCCGCATTCTTATCATGGTCCTGTTCTTCGCCGTGCTGGCGGTGCCCATCGCGCTGTCGGAACATGATTCCTCGCAAGTGGCACTGGTCGCCTCGCTCATCGTCCTGCCGCTTGCCTGGGGCTGGCCGCGCGCCGTCATTCGCGGACTCGCGCTTGCTTGGTGCCTGGGTTTCGTGCTGGTGCTGCCGCTGGACTTCCTCGCCTACAAGGCCGAGCTGCACCAGGCCACATGGTTGCCGAGCTCGGCCAGGGCGCGAATCATCATCTGGGAGTTCACGGCGGAGCGCGTGCTCGAGCGGCCGTGGTTCGGCATCGGCGCGGATTCGACGCCCGCCGTCAAAGCCAAGAGCGAGGCGCAGCCCGACTGGCCGAAGGGGTTCGTGTACAAGCGCACCACCGGCCAGCACGCCCATAATCTCTTTCTCCAGGCCTGGTATGAGCTGGGACTGGCCGGCGTGATCCTGATGGCGATCGCGGGCGCTGCCGTCCTGTTGCGCATTCCCCTCCTCGCCTGGGAGGCGCAACCTTATGCCGTCGCAAGCTTCGTCATGTTCGCGGTGATGGCGACCTTCGCCTGGGGCATTTGGCAGATCTGGCTGATGTGCGCCTTCGCGCTGCTGCCCCTCTATCTCTGCCTAGCCGCCGCGCCGTTTCGGGGAGATGCCAAGTCGAAGCCCAGCTGAAAACCCAATCGACGCTGACGCGGCACCCTCAGGGCTTGACGAAGGCCCCGGAGGTGTCCCACCAAAGGTGATGGCGGAAGCCCCCAAAAAGCTGCACATCAAGACTTTCGGCTGTCAGATGAACGCCTACGACTCCGAGCGCATGACGGAGGCGCTGGCGGTGGAGGGCTATGAGCCGACCGCGGATATGGGCGCGGCCGATCTCATCATCCTCAATACCTGCCACATTCGCGAGAAGGCGGCGGAGAAAGTCTATTCCGAGCTTGGCCGCTTGCGCGGGCTGAAACAGCAGCGGAGCGCCGAGGGCCTGGCCACGATGATCGCGGTGGCGGGCTGCGTCGCCCAAGCCGAGGGCGGCGAGATTCTGGAACGCGCCAGCGTCGTCGACCTCGTGGTCGGACCGCAGAGCTATCACCAATTGCCGGCGCTGGTCCGCCAGGCGCGGGAAGGAAATGCCCGGCTTGTCGCCAACGATTTTCCGGCCGAGGACAAATTCCTGTCCCTGCCCGAGCGTCCGCTTCGCCCTGCGCAGCCCTCGGCCTTCATCACCGCGCAGGAGGGGTGCGACAAGTTCTGCTCATTCTGCGTCGTGCCCTATACGCGCGGGGCCGAGTTCTCGCGGCCTGCCGCCGCCATCCTCGCCGAGGCGGAGAGATTAGCCGCGTCGGGCGTGCGCGAGCTCACGCTGCTTGGGCAGAATGTGAATGCCTATCTTGGCGCCGGCCCGCACGGGGCCGATTGGTCGCTGGCGCAATTGCTCAAGCGGCTCGCGGCGGTGCCGGGTATCGAGCGCCTGCGCTACACCACCAGCCACCCACGCGACATGGACGACGATCTGATCGCGCTGCATGGCCATGAGCCGAAGCTGATGCCCTATCTGCATCTCCCCTTCCAGTCCGGTTCCGACCGCATCCTCAAGGCCATGAACCGCAGGCACACGGCCGAGGATTATGTTCAGCTGATCGGACGCATCAGGCGGTCGCGGCCGGACATCGCGCTGTCCACCGACGTCATCGTTGGCTTTCCCGGCGAGACCGGCGCCGATTTCGAGGCGACCCTGGCGCTGATCCGCGACATCGGCTTCGCCCGCGCCTTCTCCTTCAAATATAGCGCGAGGCCCGGCACGCCGGCGGCGGAGCTGCCGGATCAGGTGCCGGAAGAGACCGCGCAAGAGCGCCTTCTGGCCCTGCAGCGCGTGATCGAAGCTCAGGCCCGCGCCTTCGATCAGGCGAGCGTGGGCCATCGCCTCAAAGTGTTGATCGAGCGCCCGGGCCGCAAACCGGGTCAGATCGCGGGGCGTTCACCCTATCTCCAGGCGGTGCATGGCGACGGTCCGGAGGGGCTTATCGGCGAGGTGGTGGAGGTTGACATTGTGAGCGCGGGGTCGAACAGTCTCACCGGTGTCATCAAATCGGAGTTTGAATGGCGCGAACCAGTTCAGGCGGCCGTGTGAGCAACAAAGCGAGCGGACGGAGACCGCCATTGACGCGTGGGCGAAAGACCACGTCGGAAAAGCGCGCAAGCGCAACCTCTGCCAATGGCCGTGACGATTCCTTGGTTGTCTCCTTCGACGACATCAGGCTCGTGCGCGACCTTCTCGGCGATTACGACGCCAATCTCGCCGTGCTCGAGGACCGGCTCGGGGTCCAAGCCGTGGTCAACGGCAATGTGGTCAGTTTGCGCGGTCCGGAACAGTCGCGCGAGGCGGCCAAGGCCGTGCTCGAGCTGCTCTACGGGCGGCTGGCGCAAGGCGAGATGATCGGGGTCGGCGAAGTGGTCGGCGCCATCCGCCATACGCGGAGCTTCGAGCCTGGAGCCGAAGCCGAGCCGGGAGGCGAAACCGCGCCGGCGCAGCAAATCCGCACGCGCAAGCGGCTCATCACCGCCCGCACCGTGGCCCAGAGCACCTATCTCGCGGCGCTCCAGAGCCACGACCTCGTCTTTGCCACCGGTCCCGCCGGCACGGGCAAGACCTATCTGGCGGTCGCCTTCGCCGCGATGTGTCTCGAAAGTGGAAAATGCGACCGGCTGATCCTGTCGCGCCCCGCCGTCGAGGCCGGGGAGCGGCTTGGCTTCCTGCCGGGCGACATGCGCGAAAAGGTCGATCCCTATCTGCGCCCCCTCTATGATGCGCTTTACGACGTGCTCGCGCCCGAACGCGTCGAAAGTGGACTTGAATCCGGCATGATCGAGATCGCTCCGCTCGCCTTCATGCGCGGCCGCACCCTCTCCCACGCCATCGTCATTCTCGACGAGGCGCAAAACTGCACGCCGGTGCAGATGAAGATGTTCCTGACGCGGCTCGGCGACGAGAGCAAGATGATCGTCACCGGCGATCCCACCCAGGTGGACCTGCCCGAAGGCAAGGATTCGGGGCTGATCGAGGCGGTCTCCATTCTGAAGGGCATCGACGACATTGCCCATATCGCCTTCACCGCCCGCGACGTGGTTCGCCGCGAGCTCGTCGGCAAGATCGTCGACGCCTATGAGGCGGCAACACCCCGGCAGGGTGAGCGGCGTGGCTGACCCTGGCCCAAGTAGCGGCGGCGCCTCCCAGCGCTCGCCCAACCGGCTGGATGTCGACGTCATCCGGCGGGCGGTGCTTTGGGATCGTACGGATGTGAAGGACGCGACGCTGTCCTTGGCCGCCCTTGCCGCTTTCGAGGCTGCCACGACGGACGCTCGGTTCCCTTGCGACGTCACCCTCGTGCTGACCGACGATAGCGAGGTCCGGCAACTGAACCGGACCTGGCGCGACGTCGATGCTCCCACCAATGTACTGTCATTTCCGTCGGGCGAGCCCGTCGGCGAGATGCAAGGCGAGCCACGCCCACTCGGCGACGTGGTCCTTGCCGGGGAGACGGTGCTCAAGGAAGCCGGACTAAAGGGCGTTTCGGTCCCTGACCATGTCTCTCATCTGGTCGTCCACGGCGTGCTGCATTTGCTTGGGCACGACCATGAGCAAGACGCCGACGCGGAGCGGATGGAGGCCCTGGAGACGAAGATCCTTGCCGGTCTCGGCATCGCCGACCCCTACGCCGAAGCGCGCGCGGCAGCGGAGGTGTCACCATGATCGAAGCGCCTCAGACCGAGGGCAAGCTTCCGGCCGAAGCCGAGCAGTTGCCCGAGGAGGAGCCGACTTGGCTCGAACGCGTGTTGGCGCGGTTCGGTCTCGGCGAAGAGCCGGATTTGCGCGAGGTGATCGAGGACGCTCTCGCGCGCAACAAGGGCTTCGGCAACTCGTTCAGCCCGCAAGAGCGCGCGATGCTCCTCAACATCTTCCGCTTCGGCAAGCTCACGGTCGAAGACGTCATGGTGCCCCGCGCCGACATCATCGCGGTGGAGGAATCGACCAGTGTCGCGGAGCTGATGAGAGTGTTTCGCGAGGCGGAGCATTCGCGCCTGCCGGTCTATCACGAGACGCTCGACGACCCGCGCGGCATGATCCATATCCGCGACCTGATGTCATGGATCACGACCGAGGCCGAGGCGGACGGCAAGGCGAGCCTCGATCTCGGCGCCGTCGATCTTTCCCGCACCGTCGGCGCGATCAACATCACGCGCGAGATCCTTTACGTGCCCCCGTCGATGCCGGTGCTCGATCTGTTGCTCAAGATGCAGCTATCGCGGCTCCACCTTGCCCTCGTCGTCGACGAGTATGGCGGCACCGACGGCCTCGTTTCGATCGAGGATCTGGTGGAGGAAGTCGTGGGCGAGATCGAGGACGAGCACGATGTCACCGAGGAGCCGCTGATCCGCGAGGACGTGCGCCTCGGCCTCGTCGCCGACGCGCGAACGCCGATCGAGGCTTTGGAGCAGCATCTCGGCGAGCAATTGATCTCGCACGAGCAAGAGGACGATATCGACACGATCGGCGGGCTGGTCTTCTCCGTCCTCGGCCGCATCCCGGCGCGAGGAGAGCTTGTGCGTCACCCGAGCGGCATCGAGTTCGAGGTGCTGGAGGCCGACCCCCGACGCATCAAGAAGCTCCGCATCCACACCCCGCAAGACCGCAAGCAGGCGGAAGCGGAGGCGAAAGCCGACTCATCTGAAAGCCCGTGAGCCCTGAGCCGCTCTCCGTGCGCCGCGCCGCCACCTTCATCGCGCAGCTGACGGGCGCCAAACGGGCTGGGCTCGCGGCGTTGGCCGGCGCCATCTCGGTGCTCGCCTTCGCGCCGATCCATGCCTGGCCCGTGCTGTTTTTGAGCTTCGGCCTGCTCGTGTGGCTGCTCGATGGCTGCCATGGGCGCCATTCTGAACTGGGCGCGCGACTGAAATGCGCGGCCCTCACCGGATTCTGGTTCGGCTTCGGCTATTTTTTGACGAATCTCTATTGGATCGCCGAGGCCTTTCTCGTGGAGCCGTGGCGCCATGGCTGGCTCATCCCCTTCGCCATGACGGGCCTGGCCGGGGGCATGGCGCTTTTCTACGCGGCAGCGGGCGTGCTCGCCATGCTCCTGTGGGGATCCGGCCCTGCGAGAGTGTTCGCGCTCGCCATCGCCTTCGGTCTGGCCGAATTCGCCCGCGGTCATGTCCTGACCGGCCTGCCCTGGAACCTGATCGGCTATGGGCTGGCGGCGACGCCGGCGACGATGCAGCTCGTCGCGCTCTTCGGCGCCTATGCGCTCAGCCTGCTCGCCGTGCTCCTCTTCGCCAGTCCCTTCGCCATCGTCGCGCCCAAGGGTCAAGGCCCCGGCCGCTGGGGCACGGCGATCCTGGCCGCGTCCATGCTGCTCGCCCTTGCGCTCGGCGCAGTCTGGGGGGAACGGCGGCTCGCTTCGGCCGAGCCGGCCACCACCGGCCTCAAGCTTCGCATCGTCCAGGCCAATGTGGACCAGGCCAATAAATGGCGTCCGGAGAACAGCGTCGAGATCTTCAACCACTATCTCGACCTCACCAAATCCGGCGGCGGCGCGGGGGGGCTTAAGGGCATCGCTATCGTGATCTGGCCGGAGACCGCGGTCCCCTTCCTTCTCGCCGACGCGCCCGAAGCGCTCACCGCCATCGGCGAGGTGCTGCCGCAGGGCACGAGCCTTGTGGTTGGCTCGGCACGGCTGGTCGAAAATCGGGACGCGAGCGGACGCCTGATGTCCAATCGCATCTACAACAGCCTGCTCGTGCTCGACGACAAGGCAGAGATCGTCGACAGCTACGATAAGATTCATCTCGTTCCGTTCGGTGAGTACCTGCCGTTCCAGGACTTCATGGAGAGCTTGGGCTTCATGCAGCTCACCGGTATCCGCGGCGGGTTCAGCCCAGGGTTGAGCCCGCGCCGGCTCACTATCCCTGGCGCGCCGCCCGCGACCCCGCTAATCTGCTACGAGATTATTTTCCCCGACGAGGTGACGGCTGCGGGGCCAAGGCCAGGCTGGCTCCTCAACGTGACCAACGATGCGTGGTTCGGCACCAGCGCGGGTCCGTATCAGCATTTCCACCAGGCGGAACTCCGCGCCGTCGAGCAAGGGCTACCGGTCGTGCGTGCCGCCAATACCGGCATTTCGGCGATCATCGACCCTTATGGACGCGTTATCGCCGAGCTTGGCCTTGAGCAAGAGGGGGTCGTCGATGGACTGCTACCGAAGGCACTTTCGCCCACGCCCTATCGACGTTGGGGGGGCTGGGTCGAGCTGTTGGTGCTCGCGCTGGCGCTCTGCGGGAGGACCACTTCGGGCCCAATCCGGATTCGTGCAACTCCTTGCAAATGCTTCTCGATTTGAACTGGACCAATGATGCGACATGTCGTGCGTAACCGCTTGACGCCCCCTGGATACCACCCTAAGCCCGCATTCCCCGGATGAACCACTGAACTGCGGCGCGGTCACGCCGATTCAGATATAAGATTCAGCAGCTTATATCATTGGATCGGGGGCAAACATGACGGACCCAACGGGTGAATCGGAATCCGACGCCCCCCGGCTCAATTTCGACCGCCGACTGAAGCTCAAGTTCCACGGTTCCAGCGTCACTTCCGATGCCGGATTGCTGGCCTATCGAGAACTGGATGATGCCCTCGGTCTGACCGAGATGGCCGGTGCGGTACTGTCAGACGGCCGCAGCGGCAAGAACACGCGCCACGTCCTGACCGGCCTATTGCGCCAGTCTGTGTTTGGGCGTGTCGCCGGGTACGAGGATGTCAATGACGCGGACCGGCTATGGCGTGATCCGGCGATGTGCTGGATCGTTGGCGGTCGTGCTGCAACGAAGCAGGCAGCCTCCACCAGCCAGATGGGCCGGTTCGAGACGGAGTGGCTTGCGAGTGATGAGAACCTTGTCGCGCTTGCCGATCTCTCCGGGCGATGGATTGACGGAGTGCACAGCCGCCGTCCGGTGAAGGCGGTGGTGCTGGACATGGACTCGAGCGTGAGCCCGACCTACGGCGACCAGGAAGGCACCTCCTACAACGGCCACTTCGCCTGCACCTGCTATCATCCGCTGTTCGTGTTCAATCAGTTCGGCGATCTGGAACGCTGCGCGTTGCGTCCGGGCAACGTCCATAGTGCTGACGGCTGGCAGGACTTGCTGGAGCCGGTCGTGGCCCGCTATCGGGGCAAGTTCAAACGCCGCTACTTCCGCGCCGATGCCGCCTTTGCGAATCCTGAGGTCTACGAGTTCCTGGAGGCCGAAGGCTACAACTATGCGATCAGGCTTCCCGCCAATCAGATTCTTCAACAGAGGATCGGCCACCTGCTCAAACGCCCGGTCGGGCGTCCCCCGAACCATGTGCGCCGTTACTACGCCAACTTCAGCTATCAGGCACAAAGCTGGAAGGCAGCGCGCCGCGTGGTGGCGAAGGTCGAGTGGCACTCCGGCGAGCTTTATCCCCGCGTCGGCTTCATCGTTACCAACCTGTCACGCCCGGCGGAGCGGGTCGTCGCCTTCTACAATCAGCGCGGCACGGCGGAGCAGCACATTAAGGAAGGCAAGAACGCCATCAAGTGGACACGGCTGTCATGCTGCTCGTTCGCCGCCAACGCCGTCCGGCTTCAGTTGCATGCGCTGGCCTACAATCTCGCCAACTTCATGCGGACGCTGGCTCTGCCGGAGGCGGTCAAGCAGTGGTCGCTGACCAGCCTGCGGGAGAAGCCCGTCAAGATCGGCGCCAAGGTCGTGCGCCATGGCCGCTACGTCATCTTCCAGATGGCCGAGGTCGCGGTGCCGAGGGAATTGTTCCAGGAAATCCTGCGGCTGATCGACGGACTGCGACCAAGACCGGCCCCAGCGTAGGACTGGCACGGTCGGATGCGTCATCACCACGGGAGGAGTGTGTCTGATTGACGAGGAAAAAGGGCCAAATCGGCGGATCAAACGTCGTTTGGGACGCCGAGGATGACTGAAAACGCCGGGAGCACTGCGCAGCCCCCCTGTGGCTTCCAGGGAACCCCGCCGTCTGCTACACTCTACGCCGTTCCAGAGTTCATCTGGGGAATGTCGGCTAAGAACTTTCCCCTGGGGGATACACCTACACTGTCAAGGAACATCAATCTTCATGACTCTCGCGAGTGAACGCATGCCAGGCAAGAAGCCAAATCCGGTAGACCAGCATGTAGGGAGCCGGGTCCGTTTGCGTCGAATGCTGCTTGGCATGAGCCAGGAGCGTCTCGGCGATAGCATGGGACTCACCTTTCAGCAGGTGCAGAAATACGAGAAGGGCGTGAACCGCATCGGTGCGAGCCGGCTGTTCCAGATCTCCAAGATCCTCGACGTCCCGGTGCAATTCTTCTTCGAAGAAGCGCCCCATGCCGACGGGCACGCGGCCGGGCCAGGGCTGGCCGAACCCGATTCGGAGACCTTTATCCTTGAGTTTCTCAACAGCCGCGAAGGGCTCGAGCTCAACCGCGCCTTCGTCAAGATCGCCGACCCGAAGGTTCGCAAGAGCGTCGTCGACCTCGTGCGAGCGGTGAGCGCCGGCAACAATCCACGTTAGGCGGGGTGCAGGCGGCTTGACCGCCACCCCTCTTTATTGCCAGAACCCCGGCACGATCTTCGATCGGGTCTTCCAACATCCTTCAACCGGGGGGTCACGTGGCCAACAGGCGCAACTATCTCTTCACCAGCGAATCGGTCTCGGAAGGCCACCCGGATAAGGTCTGCGACCGCATTTCCGATGCCGTGGTCGATCTCTATCTGGCCGCGGATCCGGTTTCGCGGGTGGCGATCGAGACCCTGGTCACGACCAACCGCATCGTCATGGCGGGCGAGGTGCGCGGACCTGAATCGGTGACGCCGGAGCTGGTCGAAGATGCCGCGCGCCGGGCCGTGCGCGAGATCGGCTATGAGCAGGAAGGCTTTCACTGGAAGAACGCCGAATTTCAATTCTACGTGCATGAGCAGTCGGCCGATATCGCCCAGGGCGTCGACGCCGATGCCGGCAAGGACAAGGACGAGGGCGCAGGCGACCAGGGCATCATGTTCGGTTATGCCTGCCGCGAGACCGATCCGTTGATGCCGGCACCGATCTTCTACGCCCACCGCATCCTGCACGAAATGGCGAAGGCGCGGCATTCGGGCCGCGTGCCCGAGCTTGGCCCCGACGCCAAGAGCCAGGTGACCCTGGCCTATGAAGACGGCAAGCCGGTGCGGGCGAAGTCGATCGTGGTTTCCACCCAGCATGGCGAGGATGTGAGCCAGCCTCGCGTCAAGGAGATCGTCAGAGGCTTCATCGACGAGGTGATGCCGGAAGGTTGGATCGGCAGCGACACCAAATTCTATGTGAACCCCACTGGCCGCTTCGTCATCGGCGGCCCTGATGGCGATGCCGGCGTCACCGGGCGCAAGATCATCGTCGACACCTATGGCGGCGCCGCGCCGCATGGCGGCGGCGCCTTTTCGGGCAAGGACCCAACCAAGGTGGACCGCTCCGCCGCCTACGCGGCACGCTACCTGGCCAAGAATGTCGTGGCCGCGGGTCTCGCCGACCGCTGCACCTTGCAGGTGGCCTATGCCATCGGCGTCTCGGAACCGCTGTCGCTCTATGCCGATTTGCACGGCACCGGCAGTGTCGATGAGTCCAAGCTCGAGCAGGCGCTCCGGCGGGTGATGGATCTGAGCCCACGCGGCATCCGCGAGCATCTCCGCTTGAGCCGCCCGATTTATGAGCGCACCGCCGCCTACGGCCATTTCGGCCGGCAGCCGGACAATGACGGCGGCTTCTCCTGGGAGCGTCTCGACCTGATCGAGCCGATCCGCGCCGAGCTCACTTGATCGGCCCTCAGAGCTTGTCATCGCCCGGCTTGACCGGGCGATCCAATAGCCGCTAGCGGGAAATGGGACGCGCAAGCGTCGGCGGTTACTGAGTGTCCGCCTGCGCGGGCAGGACAGTCGAGAGGTCTTCCCTTGGCCAATCAACCGGCAGATCGGCGCGTCACCCCGCTCAGATCCTACGGCCGGCGCAAGGCGCGCCCCTTGAGCGAGCGGAAAGGCCGGCTGCTCGAGGCGTTGCTCCCAGAACTGCGCCTGCCTCTGGGTGAACCCGCCCCCGCCCCGCTCGAAACCCTGTTCCCGAACGAAGTCGCCGAGGTGTGGCTCGAGATCGGCTTCGGCTCGGGCGAGCATCTTGCCTGGCAGGCTGAGCATCACCCGCACATCGGCCTGATCGGGTGCGAGCCCTTCATCAATGGCCTGACCAGCCTGCTCGGGCGGATCGAGACGTCGGGCTTGCACACTATCCGCATTCATGACGGGGACGCGCGCGAGGTGCTCGCCTGGCTTCCGCCGGCGTCGATCGGGCGCATCTTCGTGCTGTTTCCGGACCCCTGGCCGAAAACACGGCATCGCAAGCGCAGGCTCGTCTCGCCGGAGACCGTCGCGCAATTGGCGCTGGTGCTGCGCCGAGGCGGCGCGTTGCGCTTTGCCAGCGACAGCGGCGACTATGCCGGCGAGGCGCTGCGGGTGATCCTGGCGTCCGGGGCCTTCCACTGGACGGCCGAGAGCGCCAAGGATTGGCGGACGCGGCCCGCCGATTGGCCAGAGACCCGCTACGAACGGAAGGCCTTGAGCCAGGGCCGCAAACCGGCCTATCTCAGCTTCAGCCGCCTTTGACAGAAGGAAACAAACGGATGCGCGCGTTCTGTCTCCTCTTGGTCCTCCTCTGCTCGCCGGCGCTGGCCCTGGATCAAGTCCAGATCCTCTCCGCCTGCTACACCGACTGCGAGAAGGAAACGCAGTCGAACCCCGCCTATAAAGCCTGCATTGCCCGCGCCGCCGATAGGGCCGATGGGGTGCTCAATCAGGAGTTCGCATCCTTGCAGGACAGCGTCCGGCGCGCGGCCGAGGAAATGAGCGTGCGGCCGGAACCCCAGCTCGACATGCTCAAGGACGCGCAACGGAAATGGATCGCGCTCCGCGATGCGTCTTGCAGCTTCGAGGACAGTCTCGCTTTCGGCGCCACGGCAACCGGCGGCTATCTCTCTTCCTGCATCTGCGCCATGAGCTATGCGCGCATCAACGATTTCGACCGCATCAGGCGGGCCGTCCTCGGCCGGTAATCGGCGCGCAACCTTCTTGTATCATCGGCAAAAGACCGTATATTGCGGTTGAACTCATGATTGGATTTGATCAGGAGTGGGCCTTTCGCCCGCTCCTTTTTGTTAGGCGTCCCGCCTTGCTTCTTGGGCCGGCGGGAGTCATGGCCTTGTCGATGTCGAGCAAAATCCCAAGCGCCGATTGCCGCTTCTCCCGGGAAACCGGAATCGAGCGCGAGATTGCCGATCTCGCCGAGTCCGTGCTTGACGAGCTTGGCTTGCGCCTGGTGCGGGTCAAGGTCTCGGGCCGTGACGGCGGTACCGTGCAAATCATGGCCGAGAGGCCGGAAGGACTGATGACGATCGACGATTGCGCTTCGGTCAGCCGCAAGCTCTCGGCCTTGCTTGAGGCCCGTGACCCGATGCCGGGAGGCTATCGGTTGGAGGTTTCCTCGCCTGGTATCGACAGGCCTCTGGTCCGCCCCAGCGATTTCGCGTCATGGGTGGGTCACCAGGCGAAGCTAGAGCTGAAGGAGCTCGTCGACGGCCGCAAGAGGTTTCGGGGAGTAATCGCTGGGACCGCCAATGGCGAGGCCCTGCTCCAGATCGAATTATCCGGCGAGAAGGAGCCGCAGACCATCGGCATTCCGTTCTCGCTGATCAGCGAGGCAAGGCTCGTGGCGGATCAAGCCGTCATCCGCGCCGACCTCGCTGGCAAAAAGATTCATTGAGGCGGAAGATTCATTGAGGATTGTCCGCGGGCACTTTCGCCAGGCCCGCAAAGAAAGACATAGCGGAGGCAAAGACACATGGCTCAGGCAGGCGTAAGCGCCAACAGGCTGGAGCTTTTGCAGATCGCGGACGCGGTCGCGCGCGAGAAGGCGATCGATCGCCAGGTCGTCATCATGGCCATGGAGGACGCGATCCAGAAGGCCGCCAAATCGCGCTATGGCAGCGAGAACGAGATCAAGGCCGAGGTCGACCCGAAGACCGGGGAGATCAGGCTCGCGCGGCTGCTCGAAGTGGTCGAGCAGGTGACGATCGACGCGACCCAGATTTCGCTGGCGGAAGCGCGCCGCCGTAACCCGGCCGCCCAGGTCGGCGACTTCATCGCCGAACCGCTGCCGCCGCTCGATTTCGGCCGCGTCGCGGCGCAGAACGCGAAGCAGGTGATCGTGCAGAAGGTGCGCGAGGCCGAGCGCGAGCGCCAATTCGAGGAATTTAAAGACCGCGTCGGCGAGATCGTGAACGGTATCGTCAAGCGCGTCGAATATGGCAACGTCATCGTCGATCTCGGCCGTGCCGAGGCCATCGTGCGCCGCGACGAAACGCTGCCGCGCGAGAACTTCCGCTATGGCGACCGCATTCGCGCCTATGTCTATGACGTGCGCCGCGAGCAGCGCGGGCCCCAGATTTTCCTGTCGCGGACGCATCCGGAGTTCATGGCCAAGCTGTTCGCGCAAGAGGTGCCTGAGGTTTATGACGGCATCGTCACCATCAAATCGGTGGCGCGTGATCCCGGCAGCCGCGCCAAGATCGCCGTGGTGTCGAGGGATGCCTCGATCGATCCCGTCGGCGCCTGCGTCGGCATGCGCGGCAGCCGCGTGCAAGCCGTGGTCAACGAGCTGCAGGGCGAGAAAA
>Ga0307380_10002312_pt1 | contig 27162 bp, 16 predicted proteins | sample UN3MG_FD_202239 | JGI IMG/M metagenome (GOLD analysis project Ga0307380, IMG submission 202239) | Soil microbial communities from Risofladan, Vaasa, Finland - UN-3 | ecosystem: Environmental > Terrestrial > Soil > Coastal area > Acid sulfate soil | place: Finland: Risofladan, Vaasa | collected... | reverse complement strand
GTACGGCACCGTCAAAGCCTGGCGTGAGTCCGTGCGCGACCGGCACCGGGAATGGGGATTTAACTATCTGCCCCCGTCTATTGGTCCTTCATACATAAAGCCCGGTCCCGGAGACGATCCGGAGAAAGACATCGTCGCGCGGACGCCCGAATGGTCTGCCGCTCACTTTGCCGAACTGGAGTATCCGTTTACGGCATTTCTCGAAGTGCCGAAGCAATACATGGCGGGACAGGATTTACCGGATGTTTTCTCGCAGGAATTCCGCGACATGGTGGACAATCGGTGCCGCGAATTTGTAGAGCCCTTGCGGGATAATCCATATCTGATAGGATACCACTTCTGTCACAATCCGCCCTGGCATCCGGTCGTGCCGTCTTTTATATGGTGGATTGAGAATACGGTGAAAAAAGGACAGCCCGGACGAAAGCGCTGGGTCCTTTTGATGCGGCAGATTTACGGTTCCGTTGACCGCTGGCGCAAGACCTATGGCATGCCCATCAAATCGTTTGATGAGATTCTGGAACTATCGTCTCCCCTGCGCGATTATGTGTCCGCTGTGGATGGTATGCGGGATCAACTGGCGTTCATGGAACGGATCTGCGAGGAGTGGTATAAAGTTTATTCCGGAACGATCCGCAAGTACGATCAGAACCATCTCCTGCTTGGGGACCGGAATACTTTGCATTTGCATCCCCTGGCGACCCATGCCGTTCGAAGAATGCAATCATATGTCGATTGCATCTGTGTCAATGTGATGGGAAATTCAGACGTGGCTTATAAGGAGCTGGAACAGGTGACTCCATACTGGGACGGACCCATCCATCTGGCGGACACCGGCGCCAATGTGTATCAAGGCGGGAAGATCAAGAGCGGCTTTACTACTGGTGACTATCAGGAGTTTGAAGATCTGTATCAAAGCCTCATGCAGGCGGGGCTGGACCATCCCCAGATCATCGGCACCGGCTGGTGCGGATACTATGAATCCGCGGGACGCGGCGGCATCGTCCATGTCGAGGATGACTCGCCGGTTACCGAGCGTGTCGAAGTCATGAAAAAGTGGAACTTCTGGATGGAAGAGCAGTATGCCCGGAAGTTCCGGGAAAGTGTAAGATTAGACAAGATGGGGTAAAATGATGGGATGTGTCCTTTGCGGGTGTATAAGTTCGCGACAGGGCGGTAGTTCTGCGTTATCAGGGTTTAAAATAATTACTTTCCGGAGTTACTGTGAGATTTGCCTTCTTTAATGCAATTATGCTTCTTGCCCTGTTTTTCGGCATATCTTTCGCCACTGAGACAGGCAGGTGGAGTATCCCCCTTGACGGTACCTGGGATTTCCTTCCCCGGCTCTCCGATTTCGGCGAGGGAGGCAGGCACATGTTCGAGTCCCCGGAGGCTGACCGGTCCACCTGGCGTAAAATCGAGGTGCCGTCATGCTTCCAACGGGTATTTAAGGACCTGGAATATTTCGAGGGTGTATGCTGGTATGCCCGCAAATTTAATTTCAATGCAGACCCTGAGTCGGTTTACGCCGAGTTTGTCTTTGAAGGGATCAACTACCTTTCGCGGGTCTACCTCAATGGCCAGGTGCTCGCCGATCATGAGGGCGGATTCACCCAGTTCACTGTTCCTGCAGGGAAGGCCTTGAAACATGGAGAGAACCTGATTGCAGTGCGTCTTGACAGCCGCCGCCACCTGCTCAAGCTCCCATCGCTCATAGGCTATTTCAATTACGGTGGAATCTACCGCCCTCTGCGCCTGGAAGTTTTACCAAAAGTACATCTAGCTGATGTGCAGATACGGACCAAGAGGATCGATCCCCCGGGGGTAATCGGTGTCGATTTGAGGATCGAGGGGCCTGGCGGAGACCTCCGGCAGTCCGGAAAAGTGCGATTCGAAGTCCTGAATAGAAACGGCAGAGTGGTCAGCGTCCAGGAGCGGGACTATTTCCTTACCGGCCCGAGCGAATCTGTCAACTGTGATATTGAAATTAAAGGACGGGACCTGAATCTCTGGAGCCCGGAGAATCCATACCTTTACAGATTGCGCACCAAGCTTCATGGCGGCGGTATCACGGTCGATGAAACAGCTGCCACATTCGGCATCCGCACATTCAGCGCCAGGGGAAGGGAGTTCTTGGTTAATGGCAAACCGTACAAGGTTCACGGCCTGTGCTATCACATCGATTTTCCGGAAACCGGAAGAACTCTGGATGAAAAGATGTTCGCCCTGGATCTGAAAAACCTGAGCGAGCTTAATGTCAAGGCCCTGAGGTGCCACTATCCATTCGAATCCCGGATGCTGGATGCCTGCGACAGCCTGGGGATCATGATAGTCTACGAGATACCGGTTTTCTGGCTGCGCTCTTACGATCGCTACCAGCTTCTGCTGGCCCGGGAAATGGCCCGGGAAATGGTACTCACCGGAGGTAATCGCCCCTGCATAATGGCCTGGAGCCTGGGTGATGAATGCCATTTTGATCCTGTCGATTATCAGGTTTTTTTCACCGCCCTTCGGGATGAAATCCACCGGCAGGTACCGGATGCTTTAATCACCTATGCCACAGACACAGGTTCTGAGATCATGGCGCACATCGTGGATATTTTCAGCGAGAATATCTATCCGGGCTGGTATAACTTCCTGGGGGCAAAGCCTGTCCAGTGGCGGGCGGATTCAACCCTGATGGTAGAAAACCTCGCCAAGGTCAAGGGAGAAATACAAAACAGAATCCGCACTTTCCCGGTCATGCCGTTCTGGATCACCGAGGTCGGCGGCGGGGCGGCTCTGGATATCCCGCGCGACCGGTGGGAGCTGTTCTCCGAGGACTACCAGGCGACTTTGCTCAGACATCAGTTGGATATGATTGCCTCTATCCCCGAGATTTCAGGCATCTTTCCCTGGATTTACAACGATTTTTACGATCCCTCACGCATGGAGGCGCCGGGCCAGAGAGGCAAAAACCTGAAGGGTCTGGTTACAATTGAACGTAAACGTAAGAAATCTTTCGCTGTCCTCCGCGAGTTTTACAGAAAGTGGGGGCGATAACCTAATGAAATGGAGTTCAGAATTTTAAGGAGCAGAGATGATGATATCTAAGACATTATTCAGGGTAAGCAAACTGTTCGGGCTTACGGTTATCGCCCTCACGATTTTTATCGCCTGCCGTGATTTTAAAGAACCCTCCGGCAGGCAATGCTTTCCCGAATCCGTGAAGATCCACCGGATAACCTCGGGACCGCTGCATCATTTCGCAAGCGCCTATTACCACCTTCAGTCATGGAGTGCCTCGGAACGGTATCTGCTCTGCCTGGAAACTGATCTGGCAAACCATAATCCGGAGGCCGATGAACCGGCCACCCTGGGAATGGTAGATCTGGAGAGAGGTGAGTTCATACCGCTGGCTAAAACATATGCCTGGAACTTTCAACAGGGCACAATGCAGCACTGGCTGGGCAGATCCCCGGATTCCCTGATAATCTATAATGATTTCCGCAATGGCCGCTTCGTGTCCGTTATCCTCAATGTTCACACTAAAAAGGAGATCAAAATTATCGGTCGGCCGGTGAGCGCGGTTTCCCACGACGGCAGAAAGGCGGTGAGCTTGAACTTCGCCCGGCTGAGTATTACCCGTCCCGGATACGGCTACTCAGCCCCCGGAGACGACCCCCGGATAGATATAAAACAGCCGGAGGATGACGGGCTTTATTATATAGACCTGGAGACCGGTGAATCGAAACTGATTGTATCCATAGCTGAAATTTATCGCCGGTATCCCCTGCCCCCGGAGGTTAAAGATCCTCTTTTCTGGTTCAACCACACGCTGATCAATACCGATGATACGCGGGTGTTCTTTATGGCGAGAACTAATAAACCTAACAGCAATGCTCTTTTAACTGCCGGCTATACAGTGAATCTGGATGGAACCGACCTGCGGCAGGTGATCGGCTATAAAACTTACGGCGCCTCGCATTTCGACTGGCTCTCTCCTGAAAAACTCATGGTAACCACCTACCATGAGCCCGGGGGAGAATGGAGCCATGTCCTTTTCACGGATGGTAAACAGGATTTCAGAGTGCTTGGGCCGGGAATCCTGATCAGGGACGGGCATGGGGCATTTTCACCAGATGGATGCTGGATGGTTACCGATACTTATCCGGACTATGAGTACAAAAGAACACTGTTGTTGATGAATATGGCAAATGATGCGGTTATGCCACTGGGCAGGTTTTTTCACGATCCCCAAAAATTCTCAGGGCCCTGCCGCTGTGACCTTCACCCACGCTGGAACCACAGCGGTGACAAGTTATGCTTTGATTCGGTTCATGAAGGTACCCGCCAGGTGTATATTGCCGATCTGGATTTTGGCCGGTAAACCGCTAAGACCGAAGAAAAGAGAAAGTGACTGCTCTCTGACAGAATTCTTCTGAAATATAAAAAACAGGCCGGTTTCCCACTTAGGGAAGATATATTCACTAGCCGAATAATCCGAGCTGCGCATTCAGAACAATGTTTAGAAGGATTAACCAGATGCGTTCTATAAGTCTTGCTGCGTTTTTTTTCTGCAATTTTTGTTTTCTGGCCGTAGAAACTCACGCAAATCCGTCAAGTCCTGAGCAGTTGGAGCTGGTTTTCAGCCGGCTTGACTATGTCCATGAAAAGATAAGGGAGAGCAAGAAGCTTTATCAACAGGGAAATACAAAAGAAGCGGTAAAGACTCTTTTAGACTATTACCGGAACCGTGAAAATGTCACCTGGCATTTCAACAGAAAAGACAAAAAACGTCTGGTTGAAGATTACAAAAAACTTTTTTCCAGCCGGATGGGCATTGACCAGAGCATGCCCAATCAAACCTTGATAACTTATCACCCGACAGAACATGCTGATTCTATCCTGGCCGGGGAATGGTACTGGTACCGTAAATTCTGGAGCTGCGGATTTCCGCCCCGCTGGGATGAGATCAAGGAGGATGCGGAATATAACGAACAGTTGAACCGCCATAATTTTCTATTCGACCTGGGCCTGGCTTACTGGCTTACCGGGGAGGAGAAATACGCTCGGGGGGCCATTACCATTCTAAGCGATTTTATAGATAAAAATAAAGCCCCGACAGATGGGAAAGTACATTGGGACTATCTGGCCTGGGGAAATTTACAGGCAGGGATCAGGGCCAGGATTTGGCCCTCAGCATGGGAATTTCTGATAGATTCCCCAGCTTTCAGCGGGGATTTTTTCATCCGGCTGCTCTTTTCCATTGTCCAGCACAAGGATTACCTGAGGGCGGTTGCCCCAAAGTCCGAATTCGGAATACTGGCGGATCACAACCACTATATCATGGAAATGGAAGGGTTGTTCAATCTTGCTGTCATGTTTCCGGAATTTAAAACCTCCGCTGGCGACAGGGATTTCGCGATCATGGAGCTTGATCGCTGCCGCAGAAACCAGATCCTGGAAGATGGAGGTCACATCGAGGAAACTCCGGGCTATCATGCAGGCTGCATCTGGTGGTTCGCTGCTCCGATGGTTCTGGGAGAATTGAACGGGGTCTCTTTCAATCCGGATTACCGTGAAGGGCTGAAAAAAATGTTTTATTTCCTTTCTCATATCACCCGGCCCAACCTCACAATCGCTCCCTTTGGCGATTCCGACCCGAACATGGTCACAGAGACATTCAGTCTGGGGGAACTGCTGTTCAGCGAACCGGTAACAGCTCAATCAGGTGCACTGTCTCCGTCTGTCTTCTGGCTGAAAAGCGGCGCCGCCCTTGAGACCAGGGAAACCGCGGCTGATTTCCCACTACTGGAGGAATTCCCCATAGGGGGTTTTTATTGCATGCGCTCCTCCTGGCGGCCGGAGGCCCTTTATCTGGCCATGCGAAATGGCAAGAGACAGAGAAAAGGCGGCGGCGGAGGACACGTCCATGCAGACCATCTCAGTATCGATGTAACCGCCTATGGCGACCCGCTGATTATCGACCCGGGGATCTATACCTACACGGAAGGGCCATGGCGAAAATATTTCAAGATTACCGAGTCGCACAATACAATTGCGGTTGACGGCAAATCTTCCATGGAATATCAGGGTACATGGAAGTGGGACAAAGATCCGGATGTAAAAAACGGAAGTTTTCAAACAGACAAAAACGGAATCACCATTCAAGCCTCGCATGACGGTTTTCAACCGGCGATTTGCACCCGTAAGATAACTTTTATCCAGGACAGATTCTGGCTAATAGATGACCAGGTTACGGGCTTGAATGGAAACAGGGTCTCCTATTCGTACCATTTCTCGCCCAACATGGCCCGACTTCTTGATGGAGCATTTCAGGGTGCTCAAACAGAAGTATCCTCAGACAATGCCTCCGTGGCTGTGATCCAGATTGCGGGAAAGGCCGGCGCTGTCCTGGAAGACGGATGGTATTCGGAAATTTATCTGACCAAAGCTCCAATTAAAGTTCTGCGCCTGGTTGAAGAGAATGCCATTGAAACCTCCCGCTCTGTCTGTCTGATAATCCCTTTCCCTCCGGGCGAACCCCAGGATTATTCGTTGATTGTTGAAGGCAGCCGGGTCAAGGTCATTATCCGCGGCAGCCATCCTTACAAGGGAGAGCTCGATATTGGGTGAAAGGTCAATATTTCCCGATTGGAGAATAAAAATGCGTCCAGCCTGCTTTATAATACTTTTCACAGCCAGTCTCAGGCTGTTGGCTGCAGAGACAGTTTTACCTCCGGCTACCTCGGCACAGTTCGAGCTGGTTTTTAATGAGCTGAGCGATTCTGTGGCAAAGATCAGGGAAAGCAAAAGACTATACCAGCAGGGAAAAACAAAAGAGGCGGCCGGACTGCTCCTGGACTACTTTCGCAGCCGGGACAACGTTAAATGGCACTTTGACCGCAGAGATAAGGAGCGCTTGATCGCGGATTACCGGAAACTTTATCCGGACCAGGCAGCCGATGATCTGGAATACGTGGATTCTCTTTTGAACGGGAAATGGCTTCAATTCAACAAATACTGGAACTGTGGCTTTCCACCCCGCTGGAATGAGGAGACAGATGAGTCAGAGTATACCGAGGTATTAAACCGTCACCCTTTCCTGGTGAATTTCGGCCGGGCGTACTGGCTTACCGGAGATGAAAAATATACCCGGGGAGTGATGGTTATGTTGACTGACTGGATTGAAAATATCAAATCCCCGCCTGACAAGGAGATTCACTGGGACTATCCGGCATGGGGCGAGTTGCAGGTTGCCTTGCGCGGCAGGAACTGGCCCTCGGCCTGGGAATTTTTTATCGATTCGCCCGGGTTCAGTCCGGATTTTCTGGTGCGTTTTCTCTATGGATTAATCCAGCAGAAAGACTATTTGAGAGAAGTCGCTCCGAAATCCGGCTTCGCGACCAATGCGGACCACAACCACTATATCATGAACATGGAAGGGCTTTTCGATATTACGGTCATGTTTCCGGAATTTAAATCAGCAGTGGAAAACAGAGAGTTCGCCATGAAGGAGCTTGAGCGCTGCCGCAGAAACCAGGTTCTGAGCGATGGCGTGCATATCGAGGAAACCCCGGGTTATCATGAGGCTTGTATCTGGATTTTCGCGGCTCCCATGCTGCTTGGGGATATGAACGGTTGTCCTTTAAGCGACTTTTACAAAGACGGAATAAAGAAAATGTTTTATTTCTTGAACCATATCGCCAGGCCCGATCTCACATTGACTCCTTTCGGGGATACTCAGGTGCATGAGATAACCGAAACACTCGGCCTTGGGGAGATGCTTTTCAGCGAACCGGTTTCCGTGCATAAAGGCACTTCCGGGGAGAGACTGTTCTGGCTGACAAACGGAAAAGCCTTTAAACACGGTGACAAGGCAGCAGATTTGCCCCTGCTTGGTGAATTCCCTGTCGGAGGCTTTTACTGCATGCGCTCATCCTGGGACAGGGACGCCCTTTATTTGGCCTTTCGCAACGGGAAAAGGCGCAGAATAGGCGGAGCGCATGTGCATGCTGATCACCTGGCTATTGATCTCTCGGCCTTCGGAACCCCTTTGATTGTCGATCCGGGAGTATATACCTACACAGATGGTCCGTGGCGGGAGCATTTCAAGTCCACAGAGGCGAAAAACACAATCTCAATTGACGGCAAATCCTCCATGGAATACAGATCCTCCTGGCAATGGGGCCCTGATCCGGAGGTGGGAGAAGGCAGTTTCCAGGAAGATGAGAACGGGATCACAGTCTCCACCTGGCATGACGGCTTCAAACCGGTGATATGTGAGCGAAAAATAACTTTCGTGGCCCACAGGTTCTGGTTGATAGAGGACCAGGTAAAGAACTTGAACGGGAACAGAATTTCCACTTCCTACCAGTTTGACACCCGGGATGCACAGCTCATAAAAGGGCAGTATCAGGGAGCTCAAACAAAAATTTCCGGGAAAGACGCCTCAATTGCTGTGATTCAGGTCAAAGGAAAAGCCCGGGCCACCCTGGAAGAAGGTTGGGTTTCGAGAACTTATATGCTGAAATACCCCGCCAAAATGCTGCGCTTTGTTGAGGACAAAGCTTTTGATACATCCGGTGCCTTGTACCTGCTCATTCCTTTTCCGCCTGGAGAGGTCCAGGATTACTCGATCGGGATTGAGGGGAATGAACTGGAAGTTTCCATAAAAGGCGCTTTTCCATTTCAGGGAAAACTAAAGATTGACTAAATATTCTTTCGATTCACTTAATTTGGAGGAATGCCATGAAGAGACGGGGTTTTCTGCAGAGTGCTGCAGGTCTTCCGCTGCTGACTGCCTGCGGAAAAGCTGCGGAAAAAGAGGCAGTACTCTCACCTCCATCGAACGAGGGGTTAAAGCTTTACTGGGGAGACATCCATACCCACTGCAATATCACTTACGGCCATGGTTCAATGGAGGATGCACTGGAGGCCGCTGTACAGCAGCTTGATTTCTGCGCGATCGTAGCCCATGCTCTCTGGCCGGATATCCCCGGTAAGGATGACCCGCGCCTGGCCTGGGTTATCGACTATCATGTCGGGGCGTTCGAGAGAATCCGGAAAAACTGGACCCATGTCCAGGATTTGAACCTTCAGTATCATAAGCCTGGTAAGTTCTTGACCATCCTGGCTTATGAGTGCCATGACATGAAGGATGGAGATCACAATGTTTATAATTTCGATCCCCGTGCTCCGATAGTCGAGGCGACCTCGATTCCGGATCTGAAAGAAAAGCTGAAAGGGACAAGGGCCCTGGTCATTCCACATCATATGGCGTATATGAAAGGCTACCGTGGGTTCAACTGGGATTCTTTTACGGATGGAGACCAGACGCCGATTATCGAGATTTACTCCCGCCATGGATGGTCCGAGACAGATATCGGCCCCTATCCCATGCTGCACGATATGGGGCCGCGTTCTCATGAGGGTACAACGGAAGTCGGTCTTAAGCGCGGGTATAAGTTCGGCATGATGGCCTCCACTGACCAGCATGCAGGATATCCGGGCAGTTACGGGGATGGGAGGATAGCGGTGTATGCCAGAGAGTTGACTATGGAGGGTCTGTGGGAGGCATTTCTTAAGCGGCGGGTTTACGGCTCTACCGGAGAGAAGATAGTGGTGGATTTCCGGCTGAACGATGCCTGGATGGGTGAGGCTATTACCGGCGGCGCGATAAGAAACTTGTATCTGAAGGTGGAGGGGAACGATATCCTGGATTATGTGCAGATAGTTAAAAATGGCAGACGGATTGAGCAATTCAACGGTCCGTTTCTTCCAGAGATGCCTGAAGGCGACCTGATACGGGCCAAGGTGCGGATTGAATGGGGCTGGGGCAAGGATGAAGATGTGTTTACCGAGTGGAACGGTGCCCTGGAAATAACCGATGGCCGGATTCTTGAAATCACTCCCTGTTTTCGCGGGCTGCCGGTAACCGCACCTCAGAAGGGTCTTGAACACAAGACCATGGTCAACCGGATCCTGGAGAAGAGTTCCGAGTCCTGCACATTTCACTCTTATACTATCAAAAATCCCAATACTCTGACTCCAACCACTAACTCGATCGTGCTGGATGTGGAGATGCCCAAGAGAGCTTCTATCAGGGCCAGAGTGAACGGCAAGGTTTTCGAGCATACCATGGCGGAGCTGCTTGAGGGTGCAAGATCACATTTTTTAATCGGCTGGCTGAGTGAGGCGATAAGTTTTCATCGCGCGATACCCGAATCAGGTTTTATCATGGAGAAAGCTCTGGTGGACAGGCAACCGGAGAATGAGACCGACTATTACTATGCCCGGGTGAGACAGCGCAATAATCAATGGGCCTGGTCGAGCCCGATCTGGGTGCAGAGTTAATTCAGGAAACTGTCGAGCTTCAGCCGAAAACTGTAATCCGGATTGAAAGTACTTTCTCCTTCAATGTATGACAATTCTATCCGGGAGACTTATAGATGAACAAAGGGAAAATGGGTAGGCGTCAATTTATGATGAGCTCGGCTGCTGCTACCGGAGCTATGGCTTTTGCCGGATCTGCATCCACCGGAGACCAAAAGAGCGAAGCCATGGAGGTGGACCAGATACTAGGGGATATAGGGAAAGCAAATAAGTATAATCTCATTGTCATTATGCTGGATACCCTGCGTAAAGATCACGTAGGCGCTTATGGTAACCAGTGGATCAAAACCCCGAACCTGAACAAACTGGCCTCGGAATCGATTATTTTCAATCTGGCCTTCCCTGAGTCACTGCCTACTATACCGGTAAGGCGCGGATTGCATACCGGCATGCGCACTTTCCCTTTTCGCAGTTATCAGCCGGTTAAAGGCGATAATGTGCGCACTCCCGGCTGGCAGCCTATACCTGAGGGACAGATAACCCTGGCCGAGATCCTGAACTATGCAGGCTACCGCACGGCATTTATCACCGATACCAACCACCAGTTCAAGCCTGCCATGAATTTCCACCGTGGATTCGATCAGTTTACTTGGATCAGGGGCCAGGAAAGCGACAAGTTTTCCTCGGTTACCCCACTGCCGGAGTCCGAGGTTGAGAAGTATGTCTCCACCCAGGGAGGGTCAAGGTCAGTACAGTGGCTGGCCATGTATATGGCGCGCTGGCAGCACCGGACTCTGGAGGAGGAATACATGTCGCCCCGGGTATTCACCGCGGCCATGAGATGGCTTGAGCAGAACCGGGATGCCGAGAGGTTTTTCCTGCTGGTGGACAGTTTCGACCCTCACGAGCCCTGGGATCCCCCTTACTATTACCGTGACCTTTATTATCCGGGCTACAAGGGGAGGGAAGTGATTGTGCCAAGGTATGGGTCATCTGATTACCTGACACCGGATGAGTTAAAGTACATGCGGGCCTGCTATGCGGCTGAAGTGACCATGGTCGATATGTGGCTGGGAAAATTTATCGACCGGGCCAAACAATTGGGAATGCTGGATGAAACGCTGCTGTTTCTAATTTCCGATCACGGCCACCAGTTGGGAGAGCATGGCCTGGTGGGCAAAGTGCCCCGGGGCCTCTACCCGGAGCTAATGGATATTCCCCTGTTTTTACGCCATCCGGATGGATCCGGGAAAGGCACACTGGTCGATATCTTCGCCCAGAACCATGATATCCCACCCACAGCCCTTTCTCTTCTGGGACTCAAGCAGCCACTTAAAATGGATGGAATGGATCTCTGGCCGCTCATTTCCGGTGACAGCGGAAACCCCCGCTCATATGTAACCAGCGGTCACAGCAACGCTGCCTGGTACCGGGATGAGGAATATGTGCTGCTCTGCACCTGGCAAGGAGAGAATCCTGAACTTTATGATCTGCGGAAAGACCCCCGGCAGCAAAATAATATTGCAGACTCAAACAAAGCTCTGGTTAAAAAACTATTCTCGCGCATAATCGCCGATGCCGGCGGACCGTTCCCAGACTACACCAGACTGCTCAAGGACCGGAGCGAGCGCTGGTATCTCCACTAATCCGGCAGCATCCTTTTGATTCGGGCCTTATTGTGCATCTATCAACATTAAAACTCTTATCGAGATGGGGAATTTGTCATGAAACCGACCGAATTTCCAGGTAGAAAGCTCAGTCGCCGGCAGTTCATTAAAAACACAGCTACATTAACTGGCGCGGGTTTGGGGACTGTCATAATTTCAAATCCTTCTGCAGCACAGGGTGCGAAAACCTCTCCATCAGATCGCATTACTGTTGGCATGATTGGAGTTGGCGCGCGCGGCCAGTTCTTAATGAATTTTATGCGCGAGATTGAAGGGGTGGAGATAGTCCGGGTTTGTGATGCTTATACCACCCGTGTATCCCAGGCTATCAGCCGAACCGGGGGCCGGGCCACTGCCGTGAAACACTACAGAGAAATGCTGGATGACAAGAGTATAGATGTGGTTTTTGTGGCCACTCCGGACCACTGGCATGCAACCATGGCGATCGATGCGGTTAATGCAGGGAAGGATGTATACTTTGAAAAACCATTGACCTACACAGTGGATGAAGGACCGGATATTATCAAGGCAGTTAAGAAAAGCGGCCGGATTTTCACTGTGGGCAGCACCTGGATCACCGCAGCAGTCCAGCGCAAGGCGCGCGAGATTATTCGCTCAGGCAAGCTGGGGCAGATAACTATGATCCGTGCTTTCTATAACCGGAATTCAGCAGATGGCGCCTGGATTTATCCTATCCCTGATGATGCCGACAAAAAGACAGTTAACTGGGATATGTTTCTCGGTGCTGCCCCCAAGGTTCCTTTCAGCCTGGAAAGGTTTTTCCGCTGGCGCTGCTATAGGGACTATTCGGGAGGTATCCCCACAGACCTCTTTGTGCATCTGTGCACCTCGATTCACTGGCTGATGGATGTGCAGGCTCCATCCAGAGTCTCCGGCATGGGTGCCCTGTACCGCTGGAAAGAGAGCCGCGATGTGCCCGATACGGTAAATGCAAGCCTGGAATATAAGGAAGGTTTCATGGTTAACCTTTCCTCGACATTCAATAATCAGATGGCAGGCGGCTATGGGGTTCAGATCCTGGGCACAGAGGGAAGCCTGATCCTTGACGGTGAAAAGAAACTTATCTTCGTTCCGGAGCCTGTCGAAAGCACCAGGGATAACGAATCCCGGATGATCGATGGTGAGGATGAATATATCGCAACGGGCAAGGACAGGACCCTGATCCACATGGAAAACTTTTTCAATTGCGTGAGAACCCGGTCTCATCCTGAGGAGGATGTGGAAGAAGGGCACCGGGCCGCAGCAGTAGCCCACATGGTGAACCGCTCGATTGAAACCCACTGCGAGGTGGAGTGGGATTTCGAGAACCAGCGGATAAAAGCGTAATCGGAAATGCTGAAAACAATGAGAATCCAATTGTCTAAAGCAGCGTGCGCTTCTTTTGGATGGAATTCAGGAATAATGTGCTCGCAGGGATTATCGGGCTAACTTTGGTCCCTGGTGTCAATCCCGGCGGATATCAGTTGAAAAAAGGTCGAAACAAGATCGAGGATTACCTGGTCTCGTTCGCCGGAAAAAGAGTTGTCGTGGATGGCTGTTTGAACCAGGGAATATATGTATTTGATTTACCGGCTTGCACCTGCCTGAATGAATCTTCAAGCGGATTTCCGGGAATAATGACAGAGAAAATTATCGACAGGAAGCCATAGGCATGCAAACAGAAAATCCATTTCCGCAGGAACGTCTGGTATCTCTGGATGCTTTCCGGGGATTAACCATTGCCGGTATGTTCGTAGTGCTCAACCATGGCACATGGAATCGCGAGATCATCTGGGACCAGCTTTTCCATCCCGAATGGCACGGCTTTACCATAACCGATCTCGTCCTGCCCTTTTTTATTTTCATAGTCGGAGTAGCCCTGCCTTTTTCCTATGATAAGCGCCTGGCCCACGGTGATTCATTCACCATTCAGCTCAGGCATGCGCTCAAGCGTTTTGTCTTGCTTGTTCTCTTCGGTAATATCCTTTATATCAACGCACGCGCTACTATTACGGTGAATTTTTGGGGAGCGCTGCAGGTTATCGGTTTCTGCTATCTATTCGCTTTTCTTACCCTGCCGCTCAAAACTCGCACCCAGGCTTTAATCATTGCCGCAACGCTGATTTTCTATTCCCTGGTCTTCATTGTCTTTCACCCGCCTCCCGGCGCGGATAACCCTTATGTATTCGGTAACAATATCGGCACGCTGTTCGATCAGTGGCTGCTGGGCCAGACTCATCCCCAGGGATATGTAACGATCAACATCCTGGGGGGTATCCCGAACTGCATACTGGGGGTTATGGTTGGCAAGTTGTTGAAAAACGACTTACCGGTGAGGAGGAAAATCATTACGCTGCTGGCCTGCGGAATCGCCGGAGTGTTAGTGGGATTGGCCATTGACCCGCTCATACCGATTAACAAGAAGCTATGGACCAGTTCTTTTACCGTGTACGCAGGCGGCTGGAGCCTCCTGTTCTTTCTCCTCTTTTATTGGATTATCGATATAAAGGGATACAAACGCTGGACTCTGCCACTGGTCATATACGGGCTTAACCCAATAACGATCTATATGATCAATGGTCTCTGGAGACCCTGGATCCTTTACAGGTGGAGTTTTAACACCAGTGATGGAAAACTGGTGCTGGCAAGGGCGATCCTGAACCCGCTGACAGATACATTCGGGAAGGCCGCCGGCTCATACCTTTTTACCGCTTTAATCGTTTTCTTCCTCTGGTCGATCTGCTACTGGATGTACCGCAGAAGAATATTCCTGAAACTATAAACAGCCAATCCCTGCCCCTTCCGGTCAGCGGATCTGTTCTGTCTGAAATTCAAAAGGCTCCCGGGGAATTACCAATGATTAACGTGATTCGATGTCTGATAAGCATGGAAATTCTGTCATTTTTTTTCTGTTGGGCTAACCTCCCGGCCTCGCCGCGGTTTATCATCGATGCCCACTCGCACGCACCGAAAACGCAAAAGAATGTGGATATTGTGGCCAGAGTCTACCGCGAGCAGAATGCCATGCGCTGTGTGTTCACCAGGATGGAACAGTTCGAGCTGATGAAAAAGGCTATAGCTGACTACCCGGATGTGTTTATCGGCTACGGTCATATAGATCCTGATGATCCCGATGCCGTGCGGGAAATAGAAAAATTTTATCAGGCAGGTTTTGTGGGCATGAAATTTCATTTCCCGCAGAAAAACTGGGATGACCCAAAATACTGGCAGCTTTACCGCATGTGCGAGCACCTGGGCTTACTGATGGTTTTTCACACCGGGATTTGTGACCGTGAAATAACCGATACTCCATCATTCGCTTCCTCCATGCATACCCGCCCCGGATACCTGGACCTGATTGCCAGGGCCTTTCCGCGCGCGGTAATTCAGGGCGCTCATTTCGGCGACCCCTGGTATGAGGAGGCCGCGGAGGTCTGCCGGTTTAATCCCAATGTTTATTTCGATGTCACCTGGGCTACGCTCCCCAAGCTGATCAAGTTGAACGACCTGGCTCGTTTTAAAAAAATCCTCTGGTGGAGTATGCCGGAAGGTCAACAATCCCCATTCACCAAGAAAGGATCGCCTCATGCATTCGAGCATATCGTTTTCGGCACAGATGCCTGGGGCCTGCCCAAGCTTATGGAACAATTCCAGATGTTTCTTGAGGCCAATGACGTGCCGGAATCGATCCGGGAGAAAATGTGGGGGCTGACCATGGCCCGCATTCTGGATATTGATCCGGAAACACGCCGGTTCCGCCATCCCCGGCCTCTTCCCCCTGGCTCACGCTACCTTTTCGCTCCAAGCAAATTCAGCAGTGAAGAAGGAAAGTGAAAAGCGCCAAGAGGATTTATTAGCCTTTCAACCCGTATATTTAATTTTTCAGGAGGAATTCCCATGAAAAAATATACTGCTTACTTATTACTGAGCCTGTTTGTGGCTGGTCTTATTTCGAGCTGTTCGAAATTAAAGCCTGCCGCCAATCCTGCTTACGACTATGTCGCCGAGGGCAGGGGGACCTGGTTGGGCATGGGACAGACCAGGGGACTGAACTGGGACTCCACCATGGCCGCTTTGAAAGATGCCGGTTTTAATATGGTATTCCCTTGTATGTGTTCAGCCGGTGCGGCCCTTTATCCCAGCGAGTTTGTTCCCATGGTAAGTGACCGGAACGAGTTGAAGCTCTGCCTGGAAGCAGCCCACAGGAACGGGATCGAGGTCCATGTCTGGAAAATTAACTGGCGCATGGCAGGCACTACGGATGAAAATAACCAGGAAATGATTCAGGCAGGCCGGATCCAGTATGGCCCTGATGGAAGGCCGTCCACCGAGGTGGCCGCCAGCTTTGGATGGCCCCGCAAGGGGGAATCGCTCTGTCCTTCCCAGGAAGCTAACAGACAGCTCGAACTGGATGTGATGCTCGAATTGGCGAGGAAATATGATGTGGATGGAGTGCATTTCGATTATATGCGCTATGAATTCGAGCCATTGTGCTACTGCGATAAGTGCAGGGAGAATTTTATCAAAGAAACCGGCTTGGAGTTGAAATGGCCGGATGATGTCTGGAAAGGCGGCAAATACCGGGAGTTGTATCTTGACTGGCGGCGATATCTGATCCATTCCTCGGCCCGGGAGATCGCCAGAGCGGTCCATACTTATGATCCCTATGTTTGTGTTTCCCTGGCCGCACGCCGCCAGCTCATCCAGCATGTATATGAGAGTGATGCCCAGGTCTGGTGGGAGTGGATCAAGGAGGGGATACTGGATTTTGTCACCCCGATGAACTATTCCGAGGAAGCGGAAACTTACGCAGATCTCATCAAACAACAGTTCCCTTTGGTCAGAGGCGCAATTCCCTATTACGCCGGGATCGGGGTATTTCGCATGAAAGCCTGGCCTCCCTTTAAAAAAGCTATCGAACTCGGGCGAGACCTGGGTGAGGATGGTTATCTTACCTTTTCTCTTCCCAGTATATTGCCGTTCCTGAGTCAGTTGAAAGAGGAAAAGATAAATCCCCCGGCGCTTCTGCCGCACCGGGCCCCGGAGACCCGTTTCTTTTTGCAGCCGGGTAAAGGCGAAAGCCAGGAAGGGCTCCAGATTTATTCTCCGGGTTCTGAAGTGAATTTTAAAGTGGATGTGATGTTCAAAGGGAAACTCAGGGAGGGAATCAGCCGGATCCAGGGGGATATCGTACTAGTGAAAACAAGCGGTGAAATAGTCGCCAAAATTCGATCACTCGATCTTAACCAGGCCACTGTCACCGAGTTATCGGTTGCCTGCGGGGAACAGGGCCGTTATCGCCTTGCCTTTTACGGAACAATGACTCTGAGCACCAGGGAGATAAGACCATTCATTACCAAAAGCTTCCCGTTCGAGGTCAAAGCATCCTGAGGAAAGAGCGTTATCAGGAGGAAATGAAGATCTTCCTGGAGTAATATTTCGATTTTAGATGTTCTTGAAGTCCATATTACTACTCAGGTTATAAAATTGTTTAGATCTATCCGTAAAGGTAATTTTTTTTCTTCTTTTGGTGGCAAAAGAAGCAAAACCATTTCTTTTTAAACAAAAAGAAACAAAAGTTAATCCTGGCACTTTAGATTCTTACAAATTCACTCTAATGCTGCCTGTAGTGGTATAAAAAGGATGAGGAAATGAGAAAAAAAAGAATTAAGTCATCATTTTATGTTCTGGCAATACTTGTTTTTTCGTTTATTGATTTTTATCGGGCGGCGGATAGTTACGGGCTTATCAGCGAACCCTCGAAGCAAGCTGTCATTGTCGCTTCAAACAACTCTCTTATAGTGGATGGCAAACTGGATGATAAAGTATGGCAAAGCCTCGAAATTTTGAATCTAAAACCTGCAGAACCCGGGGTACCAGAAAAGGGGGCCGCAAACAGTCGGGTTGTACTTCGCGGTAATCATCTTTGCCTGGGTGGCTTTATCCCGGAGCCTGGCGGGAAAGTCATCGCCAGGTCGATAGGTTATAATCCTATCTGGCATCGTAATCCTCCGGCGGAAGACCTGTTAGTTTACGAGCTAAAATTCAGGACAAAATTCGGCCAAGAATCGGTATTAAGATTGGAGATCAATCCCTGGGGCGCCCACAGAATATTAAGGGATGGAAAGCTGGTCCAGGAGACAAAAATATTGATAGCAGCGAATGTAACTCCCGAAGGTTGGGGAGTAGAGACAGTTGTTCCCTTGGATGAATTGAATTTAGATGAATCGAGTGACAGGATAAAAATAAATATATCACAGAGCCGCTGTCAAAGACCGGTAACTCCTTTTTTATATTTGAGCTTACCATCCAGGGATGATTTTCTTGAATTTTCTCTTCCCGGCCCGGGCAACAAAAAAACCAGCATCGCTGCTCCCCGGTATGATCCTCCATTTCTTGGCCCGGATGACCCTCCTTTACAGGTCGGCTCTGTTCAGGTAGTACCCCCGATTGATATGAAATGGGATGATCCGTTTTGGAGAAAGGTACCTGGCATTACGCTGCCGAGGGATGAGCCTAATCCACGCCGGCCTGATTTCCCGACGGAATTAAAATGGGTCCAGGATGGTAAAACGCTCTCGCTCTTTTTCAAATGCACGGATGATGAACCGCTGGATTGCGACATAGTTGACCGGGATGGGAATGTGCAAAGTGACGATCATGTATTCATTCATCTTGCCACAACTGGTTCGGCGGCTGTTCAAATCCTGGTCAATCCTGTAGGAGCGGTATGGGATGCCAGGGCGACGGGCCCCAATATGGTGTTTTGGGCAAACGCCTGGGATGGAAAGATAAAAACGCATTATCTCCTGATCAGTGATGCCTGGTATTTACGCCTGGATTTACCTCTGGATGAGATTGCCGAAATATTGGGAGAATCCTGCATTCCGAAAAACTGGCGGATTCTTTTAGGCCGAACCCGTCAAGCAAGGGTGGGTTCGCCTAGAGAAATAAGTTCTATCCCGGTTATTGAAAATACTTTTTACGGGGCGCCAGCGCGCTACGCAAGACTTATTCTTACCGATATCGCTCCCGGCCGGTTCAGCCAAACAGAACCTATTTATAAAAGACCTCGATTCAGCGGCCTGGCAAGTGAATTAGCCGAATTGGAATCCTGCGCTTTGACGAGGGTTCAGAGGAAATATTTCGACGTGAGTGGAATGCTGCGGAATGATATCGCCAGAAGAATAAAATTGCTGGCTATGGAGGAGCACGCAGAGTGGGATTCCGCTCAAAGTCTGGAAGATTGGGAAAGATTCCGTGATAAAAGGCTGGAAGCCTTGAAATCCTCACTGGGCGAGTTTCCCGAAACCAGGTGCCCTCTTAATTACCAGGAAACCGGGACTTACCGGGGAGATGGTTATCAGGTTAAAAACGTTTTTTACCAGAGCCGTCAGGGATTTTATGTGACCGGGAACCTCTATCTGCCCGAAAATCCGACAGATAATATGCCAGCCATCATACTAATCCCCAGCCATCATTACCATAAGCCTGAGGTTGAACTGAGAGACTGCGGAATGATCTGGGCCCGGACAGGCTGTGCGGTGTTGGTGATCGACCGTCTGGGCTGTGGCGAACGGAATGAAACCATATTTTGGAACCGGCAGGGTTACACGTCTGAATATTTATTGGAAATGCAGCTTGACCTTATCGGCCAAAGCAGGATAGGGTGGATGGCCTGGGATATATCAAGGGCCGTTGACTTACTGTATGAGATGGGGAATATCGATCGTAAAAGGATAATATTGATCGGTTCAGTAACTACTGGAGGAGGAATGACAGCGGGTTACGGCGGCCTTTTCGATAAACGCATAGCAGCGGTAATACCCTTTAACACCGGCCATGTTTACTGGAGAGGCTGGGGAGTTCGCAGAAGCTTAGCTGACAAAATAACTCTCTGGTTTGTTTATAACGCGATAGCCCCAAGAAAATTCATTTATGCTCACGAGTTTTCCTGGGAGGGCGAAGAAGGACCTCAATTCCCTTCAGTCTGGGTACCTGCCTGGCCGCGCTATAAAAAGATATACAGCTTGTATGGAGCGGAAGAGAATTTGGCCACTACCCAGGGGACGGGATTACTGAGAGCCGAAAAACTGACTGGAGGCGGATGCGTAGCCCTAGGTCCCACTCAGCGTGAGCCCCTATACCCGGTATTGAACAAATGGTTCGGTATACCTCTGCCGTCAGCAAAGGACTTGGATGATATAACAGACCTTCGAGTGAAATACAGCGGGAGCAGGCCGGGGTATCCCCTGTTGAAGGCTAAGGAATCAATAAGGACAAAACCGGAGTCTGCATTGCTGAGTATCACTCCGGAGGCCAACGCGCGTCTGGACCGAAAAAAACTTCATGAGATAGCTTTGGGAATGGGCCGGGAATTGCTGGAATCAGCCCGCGCCAGGAGAGCACAACTTGAATTGTCTTCAGGGCGTCAAGCTTTGGTCCGTGATTTATCTTCAAAGCTTGGAGACATCCAACCAAATCGAAATCCAGAGGTCAAATCTCTTTGGATGAAAAAGTTGGCCGGAGCACATGTAGAGGCTATAACTCTATGGCCAGAGCCTGATATAATCGTACCCCTGTTTATAATCAAACCTGAAACACAGGGAAATAAACCCTTGCCCCTGGTGATCGCTATCGGCGAGGGAGGTAAGGATCGATTCTTACGAGATATGACCAGGGAACTCGAAAGGTTGCTTCAAAACGGGATCGCCGTATGTTTACCTGATGTCCGGGGGACAGGAGAAACGGCCCCCGACCAGTATAACCGGAGTCACGATCTGGCCACCAATATGCTTGAACTGGGAGAAACCCTCCTGGGCTTGCGGCTGAAGGATGTGCTGTCAGTATTAGTTTATCTGGAGAGCAGAAATGATATCGACAGCCGGAAAATTGCTCTATGGGGTGATTCTTTTGCACCGGCAAATACAGAAGAAATATGGGTTGATGAACTGGAACCACAACCGGTTTCACCCCAAATTCAACACTTTGCCAGTCCTATGGGGGCACACCTGGCTTTATTAACAGCGCTGTACCACGATGAAATCAAGGCAGTGGCAGCCAGAGGTGGACTGATCAGCTATTTATCCGCGTTGGAAGATAATTTTGTGTATTTTCCACCTGATATGAATGTACCGGAGATTTTAAAAGTTGGAGATATAAGCGACATCTGTAGTTCTCTGGCTCCGAGACCTTTATTAATAGAAAGCATGGTGGATTCCAGAAATTTTGTTGTTAATAGTGAAATATTAGAGCGGGAAATGGATTCGGTTAAAGAGGCGTATAAGAAGGCTGGAGAATATAAAAAACTAATGATTAGGCAGACCTCGGAATACCCTGAAATAGTCTCATGGCTAATTGATCAATTGATTTGAGACGTTCCCTCTTGACTAATAACATAGAAAGCGCATACGTTCTACCAATGGCCTGGAGTGCTTCCATGAAGAAATACGCCGGAGAACCAGGGTGATCCGTATCTTCCCAAACCAACAGGCTTGCCTCAGGCTTGTCTCTGCCTTGGCCGCCGAACAGCACGACCTCTGGATCTCAGGTAAACGCTACCTCAACATGGAACCCTTACACCAGTGGTTGATCTACACCCCGGCTCAACTACAGGATACTCCTATACCTCTTAATGTCCCAATCGGAGAATGGGAGAAAATCCCTCGCCTTAAGGCGAAGACTTTAGTATGCCCCGAAGGGGCCAGTATTTTGTTTTTGGAGGTGGCTGCGAAAACCGGATTTATCCGGTCGAGCGTGTAAGCCACCATAAATCTACCGGCTTCAGCCGGTAGTAGTTTAATAAGGGGGTCATAATAAAAAGGTCTGTGCTTTGAGAATTTTTCCGACCTCGAGTTGGCCTGAAGCAGTCATTTCTTTTCCACGGAGAAATCCATCATGATTAACAAACCCTCGTTATCAAGACGCCATTTTATAGGCCAGTCTCCCTTGGCTGTGGCAGCACTTATGGCAGGTAATCCTGGCTCTGAAGAAGTCCGGATACCGGCACCAGACTACTCGATCCCCGAAAGCGGCTTCCACGGCAGGGAGGAGAACAGGCGCGATTGGAGCGGCGATCCCCGCTCAGGGAAGGTGGTCTTCCTCTCACACTGCATACTCAATCAGAACGCGCGCATCTTAGATGCTGCCGACTTCCCGGCAATGTTCGAGCCACTTATCGATTACCTGCAGCAAAAGCAGGTGGGCGTAATCCAGATGCCCTGCCCTGAGCTCTATTGCCTGGGCCTGGGCCGGCGGGAAGTGCGGGTCGGCTTGGAAAGCCCGGCAGGCAGGCAGCGGCTCGAGCGCCTGATTGACGACCAGATTTTCACTATCAGGGAGTACCTCTTCCAGGGTTTCGAGATTGTGGGTATCCTGGGCAAGCAGGGCAGCCCGTCTTGTGGAGTGACCCGCACCTGGCTTGATAACCGACAGCAGGACGGTCAGGGGGTATGGATCAGGGAGCTAAAGAAGCGCCTGGCCGCGGAAAAACTGGACATACCGGTAATCGGCGTGGCCGACCACCAGCAGGAGGAGGCTATAGAGTGGCTGGAGGAGAAGCTGAAGGAGGGGTGAGGTGGAGCGCTGAGTGAGTGGGAGCAGGTTGCCTGATGTTTGTTTCCGAACGGTAGAGTTCTGTTTCGCATAACTGACAAGAGAAGGCACTGGGAAAAACATTTTATTCTGGTTTAATTAACTTCGTTTATAAGAACTATACTTTTATAAAAATTAAAAACATCTCAATGCCTGAGATATTTGATTGTCATTCTCATTCTATGACTGCTTTTTCAATAGATATTTTTAATACTTTGATTATTTTGAATATTTATTATTTCTTAACTGTTGGATTGGCGAACGGTTATACGGTTACGATTGAAGATTAAAGAGTTGCATAAAATACGGAATTACGCTTTACAAGCAGGAGGGCGATGGTTCTAATCCATTAGCGCCCATCATCATTAATTGTAATTCCTTAAACCAACAGCTTTGCTGGTGGTCCAAGATTTGCTATGCGGGTAAGTGAGAGAAAATATCACCGGTAATATTTGTTAACTTGTATATGGTTTGAATCACGGGTGTCACGGATGTAGCACGGATCACACTTTTTCCCCCACACGGCCCCGGGTGAAACTCGTTTGAGGTGGATAGGATGGGGACCGTGAAATCAGTGATTCAAAGACGGTGGTGACAGATTAAACCCTGATAAACGGGCAAATCATACAGATAACCTGGATTGAGAGAAAGAGAATTTATCCTTTTAGGGTTCCTTTCAAGCCACCCTTTTAAGGGGTGGTTATTGACTAAACGCTGAATTGAATGAGGATTGGTTCAGGCTGTAAGATTGAAGCCGCTATTTGCCGAATGGTATTGATGATCTCCTGGCTTTCCCGGACGGATAGCTGACTGGCACAGAAGGTGATACAAACATCTGGGGGGGTCATTACCCTTAGAAAAGATTTTATATTTACTTAACCGGTTTTTCCTTCTGTTAATTTCTGCTTAACTCCAGCGTATCCAGGCCAAGTTTCACTGGGAAATTGTACATCTTCAGCTCGTTGTCGCTGTATTCGAAATCACAGCCCCACTCCTCAAGAATCTTACTTCCGTCACCTTCAGCGGAGGTAATCCTGTCCTTGATGACTTCCATGCCCAAGGTGTCGGACGGTGCTTTGAACTTCTGATCAGTCGATTTTTCAGTCGTGGAAAAATATAGAATCTGGGGATCGCCGTCCACAATCATCCAGAAGCCCCTGTTGAGAGAAATGAAATCCAGGCTGTCACTGTAGCAGCCGATCTCGAACCAGTATTTCTCCGCATCCAGAATCAGTGAAACCCTTAAATCCTTTAACATATAGCTCTGAGCTGCGCTTCCGTTATTGACATAGTAATATGGCAGCGTTGTTCTCCAGGCCCCTACCAGATCGCTAGTGTATACCTGGGGCTCGAAAGGAGCGATGAACTTCTCGTCCTTGCAGCCTGTAGCCAGGACAATTATCGAGCATAAACCAAGAATAAACAGTCTCATCTTTTAACCTCACTATAAATTACTGCCCTTGAGTTTGCTTACGGAAAAGATTCCGGAAATTGCAGGAAAAGTCTTAAGCTTCGGACCTGCCTTAAACAAATATTCCCCATATCAAAGCTGCTTGTCGGTATTTTATCCTTTTTTTAATATTGGACCCGGACTTTCGCCCTCTGGGCTTGAATAGATAGATTCTTCAGCGTCTTTCTCTATAGATTAGTCGTTTGTCTTCAGATTTTCAAGGATTCAATTGGTCAAAACTTAAAAAAAGAGACACCTGTCTCTCAGCTCATTCAAGAAAGGAATGGTTTTACGCCGCATAACATCTCAATCGGTCGATCCGAAACAAGATTTCAGCAAATATTTTCCTGCTAATGCCTACAAGGCTGCCTCTCCCTGCACCTCTCGCCACGCATTCGCTACCGAGCCCTGTCCTGTCCAAAACATGACATACCTGCTGCGACCCGACCCCCGAAAAAGAGTCCGGTTAAAATGAGAAGATATCAGGATTATTACTCGATGCTAATATTCCGGATATTTGATAGAATATGCCCTGCAAGAAATTTTAGCAACAAATTTTAAAATAGTCCGGTCAGTCCCGCCATAATTAAAATATCAATCCAGCCTATGTGTATTTTCGATTTTGAAAAAGGATTTGCAATTAGGGTTAAAAAGTCGTAAGATAAGGGAAGAGCTTTCAATTTGAGTCAAGCCTCAGTCAGATTTGGCTGCAGAAAACGATCAGTCCGATACGATTTAAAAATAATATCAGGCTGGTCACTTTTCTCACAGTTAGCGGTACCGTTATTCGGATCGAGTTAAATGGAAGCCTTGGAACCAGAAAATGAATCAAGGAATAGGCTTACAGATATTTTGGAGGAAAGTACCGATAGCCCTCAGTTAACTAGCAAAAAAACCAATCTTTTAGGAAGGGCATTTACCACTTTATGCTTAATCAGCTTCCTCACATTATCCACGCAATCCAATAAACAAGTTTACACTCCAAACAGCTTAATATCTGACCTGAAAAGATATATTTCTGACCTGGTATGCCCGCACTTAATTGCTCAGACTCAGCCGCTAGATGAGACTGTTATTAAGAATCTCGCTTTACTTTTATATGATCCTAAGAAAGAGAGAGAGCACCTTATGCTGAGTAGTGGTGATAAATTTACGGACATTACTAATTCATTAATCTTTAAAGGGTTTGTGTCTATTCAAGATATATATCTGGATGGTTCGGGGAATGTATTATGTGCTGCATTTGACACAACAGATGGAAGAAATAACTGGGAAATTGTCAGAATTGCACCTGATGGAACTGTTACCTCCCTTACTGCTACATCTGAGTTTGATGAAAGTTCTCCATGCGAGTCAAATGATCAAACGATATTAGCATATATTGCAGGCGGTTCTATTTTTATTGAAGACAGCGAAAAAAAAATAGGGATAATTCCTCATAAAGGAAGGGCTTATATTGGGGTAAGGTGGACTCCGGAAGATAGATTGCTTGTTACTGTGGAAGAGGGAAGGAGAAGTTACATAGCTGAGATAGACTTAGCGAACCCTTATTCTGTTTATCGGCTCACCTACTCCGAAAACAATGTCATAATCCGTAATCCTGTTATTTCTCCGGATGGGAAGAACCTGGTTTATGTATGCGAAAAAGGAGGCAGCACAGAGATAGTGCTAGCAGACAGGTACGGCAATAACGCCAGGCTATTATCTTTTGGGGACCATCCTTCTTATTCAGATAGTGAAACCATCGTATTTAGCAGAGAATCGAATTCTCAGTCGCATCTTTTCTTCACTAACGGAACAGATGTTGCATTGGAAACCATAATTCCTGCTATAATAGATGATTCCAGTTTTTTTATTCGTTCCATCTCATCTTACACTCCATATACCATTCCTCCTTCGAGCCCGGAAGAATCCAGCGTCAAGGAAAATTCAGAGAATAAGGATGCTCAGCCTATAAAAGAATACAATATCAGCAAGGGATATTGGCTGTCAAAAAACTGTCCTGACCCATTTAATCCTACCACTACAATACAATATCAGCTTCCATTTAGTTATGATGTCAGATTAGAAGTTTTAAATATGAGAGGGCAGTTGATAAGAACATTGGTTTATGAGCGGAAAGCGCCTGGCAGGCACTCTGTTGAGTTTGATGCGAGTGGTCTTTGCAGTGGAGTTTATTTTTACAGGTTGGTTGCAGGAGATTTTACACAAACTAAAAAAATGGTTTTATTGAAATAGTGTCATCTGACCTGCCCTAGTGGGTAACGGGACAGTAGTGATATTTTATACCCTTTTCACACTGTTTATTATGCTCCACTCCCAAGAACGGATCCCCTGAATATAGAAAGATTCAAGGATTGGATTCGTCATAGATGATAAAATGCCGGAGATTTTTTCTGACATTTACTGCATCAAATTTTGTAAAGAAATTTTAGAATAATCCGGCCGGGCCCGACTAGTACCGTAATAGATCATAAATCCAGAAAAGGGCGGGATAATCAGCATTACGGGTTGTTGATTATCTGGATGCCTGACTCCTGCAGGAACTATTCTCATATGTAACCGAAATACGCAGCTACGTTGAGGGATTTGAAAACAATCCCCAGAACCAGCCCTGCCAGAGCTAACTTTCTGCCCCGTTTTTGCCTTTTTTGCCGAGTGGCGAATAAACCGATAATGCTGAATACAATCGCCAGGTCTGGAACGAATCCATAGCTGTAAAAAGGTGCGGAAGCCAGACCGATGACGAATCCGGCCACAGCCGTGATACTTAAAGGCCGCTTATCTCCTGGTCTTTTCATATCCACCGACTTGCCTCCCTTAGGGCCTGTGCAGTAAGTATGTCTATTTCCATTAACTTAGACTATTGTTATGTCAACTTAATTTTGTAGGGTATAGGGTAGGGATCTTATTTGCCCAACATGTGCGTGTTTAGGGTTTAGGCTGTAGGCTGAAGACTGTAGGAGTGCAAAATCAAAATCTACAGAGTACAGTTTACAATCGATAGCCTGGACAAAGGTTTAAACCTTGGGATAGCAACCCTATAGACTATAGCCTCCAGCCTGATGTTAGCAGACTTGCACATTCTCGCTCATTTCAACTGTGCAAATTACCCTGCATTTCAAAGTTGACAGA
>Ga0307380_10002310_pt1 | contig 27176 bp, 23 predicted proteins | sample UN3MG_FD_202239 | JGI IMG/M metagenome (GOLD analysis project Ga0307380, IMG submission 202239) | Soil microbial communities from Risofladan, Vaasa, Finland - UN-3 | ecosystem: Environmental > Terrestrial > Soil > Coastal area > Acid sulfate soil | place: Finland: Risofladan, Vaasa | collected... | reverse complement strand
TGGTGGCTGAAGGGAGGGCAGATATTTATCCGAGGCTGGGACCCACTATGGAATGGGATACGGCTGCCGGTCAGGTTATCGTGGAACAGGCTCAGGGGAGCGTCCTGAACTATGAGATGGATGAACCTCTGCGGTACAATAAGAAAAACCTGTTGAACCCATGGTTTATCGCCAGAATCAATGATGACAAACTCGTAAAAAGTCTTTTGTGAGCGATATCTGATCATTTGGGGATCCAGTGTTTCAAGCGGTGATGCGTTAAAAATTTCAAGCTGTTTGAGGCGCTTGCGACGAGTTCTTGAAATTTAGCAGCACCGCTTGAAACGCCCCCAAATGGTCACTGAGCGAGCAAAACGGACTTTTTACGAGACCATTAATGATCCACCGTAATGCTTCAATCAATCGTTCACAATCGGGTCACAAGCACAAAAAAAGGTTACGGTAAGAACCGTAACCTCTTGATTTCATTGGTAGGCGGTACTGGGATTGAACCAGTGACTTCTACCGTGTGAAGGTAGCACTCTCCCGCTGAGTTAACCGCCCGCTATTATGGTTTGTCCACCATCTCCTTTAACTCTTTACCGACCTTGAAGAAGGGTAATTTCTTAGAAGTCACATTAATCTTTTCGCCGGTTTTCGGGTTTCGTCCGACATACGGCTTGTAACTTTTTACGGAAAAACTGCCAAAACCCCTAATTTCAACCCGATCGCTTTTGGACAACGTTTCTTTTAATGCGTCGAAAAACGTGTCAACAACTTTACCAGCGTCTTTTCTGCTGAGCGCCACTTTATCCTTGAGTGAATTAATCAAATCGGACCTGTTCATAAAAACTCCTTATCGAAAGATAAAACATCCAATCATATCATTTTCAATGACTTCAGGCTTCTGAAGGCAATTTATTATTTATATAAAGCATTGTTAACTTTTAAGTCAAGTACTTTTTTCCATATTCAAAACAGCATGTTATTCCATGTTTTCCAATGACGCATCACCGAGTGTTGCGATTTCTTCGGGTGTTGGAAGGTCTTTTAAATCTTTAAGATCGAATGTCTCTAAAAATTGTTTCGTGGTGGCATAAATAATCGGTCTGCCGGGGATTTCCTTTCTCCCCAAGATCCGTATCAGTTTCCGTTCAAACAGCATTCGGAGGATACCGCCACAGTTGACGCCACGGATGTGTTCTATATCGCTGCGTATAATCGGTTGTTTGTAGGCGATGATCGCCAGTGTTTCAAGGGCGGCCTTGCTCAAGCGCAGCGGTTTGGGCTGGATTAAACGTTTAATCCATTCCCTATATTCGGGACGGGTACGGATCTGGTATCCGCCGGCGACTTCCCGTAAAAGGAAACCGCCCTTTCGAGCTTCATATTCAGCCGAAAGCTCAGTGAGGGCGTTTTGTACCTCTTTTCTTCCTGGCTCAATGAGAATGTTCTTAATACGGTCGATTGTTAAGGGTTCCTCTGTCACCAGGAGGAGGCTTTCGATGATGTTCTTTATATCTTCCATCACAAATAAAAAAGTCTGATAATGCCGGTCCGTGTATTCTGGATAATACGGACCAAGGAGAGTCTCACCATTTCAAGAATCGCAAGAAATGTCACTATAACTTCGCTTTGTTCAGCGTCTTTGGGAAAAAGTTCGTTAAAAGTTGTCGATCCCCGGGTTTCAAAAAATTCTACGATCTGAACGATTTTGTCCCTGACGGAAATCGTATCGGCGGTGATATTCACCCGTTCGTGGGGGGATATATTTTCAAGTATTTTTTGAAACGCATCGATAAGTTCAAATAATCCGACCGGTATGATTTCACCTTCATGATCCATCAGATGATTTTCCAGTCCCGGATTTCTGACAAAGGTGTCTTCTCCCAGAAGGCTCCTGGCGGCCAGTTTCTCGGCTGCTGATTTCATCCGCAAATACTCTTCAATGGGTTTGACGAGTTCCAAGCGGGGATCTTCTTCATCTTCTTCTTCATGGGAAGGGAGAAGCATCCTGGATTTAATCTTCGTCAGAGTGGATGCCATCACAATAAAATCTCCGGCAATATCGATGTTCATTATCTTCATCCATTCGATGTAATCAAGATATTGTTTGGTTATCAAGGCAATGGGAATATCATAGATGTCCACCTCATGCTTTTTGATAAGGTGAAGCAAAAGGTCCATGGGACCTTCGAAGATATCATCGATTTGTACGTTATAGATGTCCTCTTGCATTGGGTAAATCGTTTCCAACAGGATCTCCGGGATGTAAAATTTCGATGTTCTGAACGGTTTATACCTAAAATCTGCAATTGCCGGTTTCACCGTATCCGCAAGGCGCAGGGCGTGAACCTGTAGTCAACCACCGCGAACGGCCTGTAACATGCCAGGTGTGGTGAAAGCGGTGATTCCAAAGGATGAAAATTTTTAATGCCGTTTTTAGGTTATATTTTTACGGCCTCTCTAACCTCCGCCATGGTCTGATGGGCGACTCGCCGGGCTTTTTCGCATCCGTCCGCGATGATGTCGTCTACGAGGTCCGGATGTGCTTCGTAATATTCTCTTTTTTCGCGCAAGGGCTCAAGGGATTTGACGAGATTTTGAGCCATTATCTGCTTGCATTCCACACACCCGATTTCAGCGCTTCGGCATTCTCGGTTTATTCTTTCGATGGTTTGGCCGTCGCTATAAAGCTTATGAAATTCAAAAACATTGCATACATCGGGATTTCCGGGGTCGCTTCTCCTTGCCCGCTGGATATCCGTCAACATTTTGGCGACTTTGGCGGTTATTTCATCGGGGCTGTCCGATAGAAAAATCGCATTGTTATAACTTTTGCTCATTTTACGCCGGTCTATACCGAGAATTTTAGGGGTGTCTGTTAAAATCGACTCCGGTTCCGGGAAAATATCACCGTAGAAATAATTGAATCTTCTTGCTATTTCGCGCGTAATTTCAACATGCGGGACCTGGTCGACACCTACTGGGACACCATAGGCCTTATACATAATAATATCCGCTGCCTGGAGCACCGGATAGCCAAGGAAGCCAAATGTGGAAAGGTCCTTGTTGCTGAGCTGGGTAATCTGATCTTTATAGGTGGGATTGCGCTCCAGCCACGGAACCGGTGTTATCATGGAAAGGATTAGAAACAGTTCGGCATGTTCTTTGATGTGTGATTGGACAAAAAGCGTGCTTTTTTCAGGCGATAGGCCCGCACTCAGCCAGTCAACAATCATATTCCGAACATATTCCGCAATCCTGCCGGTATCTTCATAATCACTGGTGAGTGCATGCCAGTCGGCAATAAAGAAAAAACAATCGTACGTTTCTTGCATTTCGACCCAGTTTGCAAGTGCGCCGTGCAAATTGCCAAGGTGAAGTGGTCCGGTAGGGCGCATTCCGCTTAATATCCGTTTCTTTTTCGTCATATGGATTTTCCTGTACTGTATTGAAATAATACGGTTATTTTAATTTCAAAAGCCTATTTCCCAAGTCCGTTTCTTTAAAGTCCGGATCATTGTTCGATAGCTGTTTCTGTTTTATTGCTATTTTCCAAGTAGAATATTGAACATCGGGGTTAAAAAAAACGATATTAACCTATCCAGAAGATTTGTTAGAAGCAAGAAAATAATAATGATCATGCCGAATCGTTCAATACGAACAAATTGCACCCTTAAAGCTGGCGGCAGGCACATGGCAAGTATTTTGCTTCCGTCAAGGGGGGGGATTGGGATCAGATTGAATATGCCAAGGACCAAATTAATAACCACACTATAAAAAAGCATATGATAAAGATCCATGATCAAGGGTTTGAAGATGGAAGGATACCATACCCATTGAAAATGGACCAATGTTTGAAAGAGAGCTCCCGATAAAATCGCAAGGATGAAATTGGCCAGAACACCGGCCGATGCAACATAAATGGTACCCTTTCGAATGTCACGGAAATTGGAAAAATTCACCGGCACCGGTTTGGCATAACCAAAAATTACCGGAGAACCGGTTAATTTCAAAATGAGCGGCAGGATCAGCGATCCGAAAAAATCAAGATGTTTTATAGGGTTGAGCGTCAGCCTGCCGGCCAGTCGGGCAGTATTGTCTCCCATTCGAAGCGCCACATAGCCGTGAGCCACTTCGTGAATAGTTACGGAGAATAGGAGTGGAACGATCATTACAACGATTTGATTCAGATTTAAATTATCGAACATAATTTCTCACAAAAGACAGTTCGTCACTGCGGGTTTTAAGACGACCGTTTAATTTGGCATTAAGGACAGCCTGTAGGATTTCACGGTAAATCGGTCCGGGTTCAAGACCCATTTTTTTCAGGTCTTTGCCTTTAATAGACGTATCGATATGCCTCAACTGAGTAAAATAATTGGAGATGGATCGCTTTGCCAGTTTATTTTTCGTGGCGGCCATCATGTAAAGGATCAACTCGACCTTATAAACGGAAAGCCGATGGTAAATTGTACTGTTTTTTGCAGAGAGATTTCGTTCCAACCAAGAGATGCACTTGTCAGCCTCAAAGCGTTCTTTGCAGAAGATGGGCCTGTAACGAGGGGCTATTCCAATTCTCTGGCAAATTTCGCTGGCCGTTTTTTTGTCGCAGGATCTGACAAGTGCCAGAAAATATACCGCCCATTTCATATAGGGTTCTTCCAGAAATAGCAAATCATGCCAAGATAACACCTTTTTGACCGAATTAAACAGTGAAATCATTTCGTTGTTCAGGACTATGGAGGGGTGGATCACACTCAGAAGATTATATTCATTCAGCCGTTTTATGGCGGCAAAAGGATTTTCTTCTTCAAGAATCTGACGGAGCTCGGCAAATACTCTCCTCCCGCTGAGGTTTTTAAAAAAGTCCAATTTTACGGCGTTTTCAATCAGACCTGAAGTCAGTTTGCCGATGGAAAAACCGAAACGCTGTTCGAATCTGATGGCACGAAAAACCCGGGTTGGATCCTCAACAAAACTCAGATTGTGCAATACTCTAATGACTTTCTCTTTGAGATCCTTCCGGGCTGAAAAAAAATCTATCAATACCCCGAACCGGCCGGGGTTGAGCTGGATGGATAAGGTATTTACAGTGAAGTCTCGACGAAAAAGATCGAGTTTAATGGAACTCATTTCCACCGTAGGAAGGGCCGCCGGAAACTTGTAGTATTCCATTCTGGCCGAGGCCACATCGATTTTGAAACCGTCTGGGAAAATAATTACAGCGGTGCCGAACTTTTCATAGGAATGAATACGAGCATCGACCGTTTGTACATATTTTTTCGCAAATGCGATGCCGTCGCCTTCAATAACAATATCTATGTCTTCATTGTTCCGATACAGAAACAGATCACGTACGAATCCACCAACGACATAAGCACCACAACCAAGCTCCTCAGCCTTCGCCCCAATGGTATTGAGGATATCAATAATGCGAGGAGATAGGCGTTCTTTCATGAATTTAACGATGTTTCTGGTTCTTGCGTGGCTGTATTCCTTCAGCAAATCGGGTGAACCTGGATCGGTACGTTCGGATTGCCGCACCATGATATTGAGTAGATCGGTACGGGTAATCACTCCGATAATCGTATCATTATCGATGACAGGCAGGAGGCGCTGTTTATTTTCGATAATTTTTTCTCGTATTTCCTGAAGCTCGGAATCGCGTTCCACGGATGCAAGTTCGGTAGTCATATACTCTTTCACCGGGATCTGATCAAGTCCGTGAAACATAGCCTTTTCAATAATCTGGCGTGTTATAAAACCCACGAGGTTTTTCTTGGCGTCATATTTCTGGGTAACCAGAAGCGCGTTGATATTATACCGTGTAAGAAGATCGCCTGCATCTTTACAGGGTACATCCGCATCGACTGTGATGGCCGGTGATGACATAAGGTCTTTGGCCCGGCTTCGAGATCTTACTTTTTTATAAAGAATTTCCAGCAGCTCGCACTCAATCTGAGCCAGGGTTTTACCCCGGATCGTAGCGGCAGCCGCAAATGTATGCCCTCCGCCGCCAAGGGGAGTGACCACCGCTCCCACATCGACTTCCGGTATTCTGCTTCTTGCGACGATATAGATTTTGTCCCCCATGAGAGCAATGGCAAAAATCGCATCAAGGTTTTCCATTTTAACCATTTTGTGAACCAGAAAAGCGAAATCAGACACATAATTGTCAGTGGTTACAGTGGTAATTACAATTTCGATGCCGTTAATGTTATATCGGGTGGTGGCCTGAATCATGTCATTCAAAAGCCCGATCTGTTCCGGACTGATCTCTCTGGAGATTAAATTCGAAACGACATTTAAATTAGCGCCTTTTGATAGTAAAAACGCTGCAGCAGTAAAATCTTTTTCGGTGGTGGAGGGAAATGTAAAGGAGCCGGTATCTTCATATATGCCCAGACACATGATGGTCGCCTCATCCGGTGAAATATCGATCTCTTTTTTTTTAATGAGTTCAGTAAGTATGGTGACGGTGGCGCCGGTTAAATAATGAACCTCGTGATGCCCTTTGATATCATTGCCCATGGGGGGGTGGTGGTCGTAGATATGAATATCAACATCGGGCCTGTCCAATACCGCAGAAAGGTTTCCGATACGGTTTGCCTGCCGGGTATCCACCAGAACCAGTCGTTTAATGTTTTCGATGTCGATATCTTTAACGTCGGCGATGTTAAAGAGGTAAACCATCGATTTGATGAAGAAATTTCTCAAGTTTTTTTCCTGAGAACCGGGGAAAACCGCTATGGAATCGGGATATAATTTCTGAGCTGCCAGCATGGAAGCCAAAGCATCAAAGTCGGCATTAATGTGGGTTGTAATGACGGTAAGATCGTTTTTTTGATGTGCTTTGGTTTTCACTACCCTATCGCGCTTTCGGATTTTATTCCCTAAAAATTATAACGAGTTCATCAAAATGTTACGTTTCTTTGAACACTCAACATATGCATATATGGGTGAGTTTATCAAGCTGTATAATATCTGGTTTTGCAATAAACTCCGCAAATCTGTTGTTGTTTTGCTTCGTTTATGATACGAACTGATCGACGAATCCCCTAGTTATCAACCCGTATTGTTGATGACATTTTTTTGGCAGGAATTCTCTGTAACCTTAGTAGTTTCAGTTTCGATATAAGCTCTGTATTGTCTCCAGCTAAAGGAGGAACGATCATGCCGGTTTTTTTGTGGAGAGGAAAGGACAGACATAATAAGAAAAAAAAGGGTGAGATGGAAGCGCCCACCGAAGAAGCTGTGAATTCGGAGCTGATCCGGCGTAAGATTACACCCACCAAGATCAAATTGCAACCCAAGGACATTTTTGAAAATGTTGCTTTTATGCAGCCGAAAGTCACACAGGCCGATATCATAATTTTCTGCCGACAGTTTTCTACCATGATCGATGCCGGACTTCCCATCATTCAATGTCTTGATATTCTGTATAGCCAGAATGAAAACAAAACATTTAAAAATATCCTCAAAGAAATAAAAGGGAATGTAGAGAGCGGACAAACCTTTGCAGAAGCTTTAAAAAAGTATCCCAAGCAATTTGATGATCTTTTTGTAAATATGATTGCAGCCGGTGAAGCCGGGGGTATCCTTGATACGATTTTAAGAAGGTTGTCGGCGTATATGGAGAAAGCTGCAAAACTTAAAGCTAAAATAAAAGGGGGCATGACGTATCCCATTGTAACCATAGTTATTGCAATTATTGTTATTGCCATCATCATGGTCTTTGTTATTCCCGTATTTGAAGAGATGTTCGAGGGCATGGGCAGTGCGCTTCCGGCGCCCACTCAAATTGTTGTCAAAATGAGCCGGTTTGTTAAATCCAACATCCTATATCTTATCGGTTTCATTGGCGTATTGATCTTTGCAATACGGCGTTTTTATAAAACCGCAAAAGGACAGGTCGTGATGGATGATCTTTTTCTTAGGTTGCCGTTGTTCGGACCACTCATCCGCAAAGCCGCTGTTTCAAAATTTACGCGCACCATGGGAACCATGCTTAACAGTGGCGTTGCGATTTTAGATGCACTTGAAATCGTTGCTAAAACAGCAGGAAACAAAACCATTGAAAAAGCGGTGTACGAGACCCGATCCGCCATTGCGGAAGGCCGCACAATGTCCGATCCACTGTCTGAAAGCGGGGTTTTTCCGTCGATGGTATGCCAAATGATCGCAGTGGGTGAATCCACCGGGGCCCTCGATTCAATGTTAACAAAAATTGCCGACTTCTACGACGAAGAAGTCGATCAGGCGGTGGAGAACATGACCGCGTTAATAGAGCCGTTTATGCTTGTATTTTTGGGTGTGGTCATCGGCGGCCTTGTGGTCTCCATGTACCTGCCGATCTTCAAAATGGCATCAGCGCTGGGTTGATAACGCGTTTAAAATATTCTGATAATTATGTATAATTTTAACATAAAACCCGAAGATGATTTGTCTCATAAGCTTAAATGGCTAATCTTCTTTCGAATCCTATTTGCTTCGCTAATGCTGGGCTCCACCGTTATTGTTCAAGTCAGTGAAAACGCTTTCCCTTTGACCAAATCGTTCATCGTTCTTTACGGCATCATCGTCGGAATATTTTTGCTTTCGGTTTACTATGCCTTAATTGTTCGACATGAAAAACTTCATCTACTTTTCCCTTATATACAGATCGGAATCGATACATTTATTGTCACGATAATCATTTTTATTACCGGTAGTTTCACAAGCATTTTTTCTTTTCTATATCTGGTCGTTATTATCTATTCGAGTATGATCATTTTTAGAAGAGGGAGCATGGTCATGGCGGTGGTTTGCAGTATTCAGTACGGTATTCTGATCGATCTCGAATATTATGGTATTATCAACCCTTTTTTTATAAAAGGGAGCAGCACCATTGGCAATTATGCCTGGAATATCGTTCTTTTCAAGGTCGTGATTACCATGTCAGCGTGTTTTGCAGTGGCTTTTTTGAGCGGGCTGCTGTCGGAGCAGTTGAGAAGGACCAAGAAAGAGCTTTCGGTCATGGAGGATCGTGTAAAACGCGTCGAAAAGATGGCCTATATGGGTGAAATGGCTGCCGGTATCACCCATGAAATCAAGAACCCACTGGCCTCTCTGGCGGGATCGATTCAGATTTTAAGAAAAGAAATTCCCTATAATCCTGAACATGACAAGTTGATGCAGATTGTACTGCGTGAAACAGACCGATTAAATACGCTGGTCAGTAATTTTCTTTTGTTCGCAAGACCACCGGTGGGTAAAATCGAGAAAATTGAGCTTGAAAACGCCTTAAAAGAGACGCTCAAGCTTTTTGAAAAAAACCAAGCGACCAGCAATAGGATTTCGATTACCATCGATCTGTCCCCCAATATCTGGGTTGAAATGGATCCGGTGCATCTGCGTCAGGTGATGTGGAATCTACTTTTAAATGCGGCCGAGGCGATCGAGGGTGAAGGTTTAGTCAAGGTTAAAACTTATCCGCTGAAGCCCAATTATGCATGTGTTGAGGTTAGCGACAATGGCATCGGCATGACAGAAAAGCGAATACAATCGATTTTTGACCCCTTTTTTACCACAAAACCACAAGGGACAGGACTTGGGCTCTCCATCGTTCACAGTATACTCGAGTCCTACAATACCTGGCTTGATGTGGTGAGTAAGGTCGGTAAGGGGACAAAATTTACGTGGAAATTAAATCGGATAGATACGACAACTTAATCTTGACACTTATTTGTAAATGGGTTAGCCAATCAAGTTTAACTTTTCAAAAGGGAATCGGGAATGGATTATGAACAAAAAAGCCATAAACCCAATGCCCAACAACCTATAATCCACAACCTATTTTTATTATGTCTTTTGAGTATTTCATTGGCGGCCGCTATCTCAGAGCCAAACAAAAAGAAACGTTTATTTCACTCATAACCATACTCTCCATTGCCGGGGTGACGGTGGGGGTTATGGCGTTGATCGTTGTTATTGCTGTAATGGCCGGCTTTGAGTCTGATCTCAAGCAGCGTATACTCGGAGTAGAATCCCATATTGTTCTGATGCGATACGGCGGTTCCTTCTCCGACTATCGCAAAATATCTAAACAGATCGACACGCTCGACGGCGTAACGGCTGCCACACCGTTTATATACACTCAAATCATGCTGCGATCCACATCCGGGGTGTCGGGAGCCGTTTTAAGAGGGATAGACCCGGAATCCGCCGGAGAGGTCATAAAAATTCTGAAGGATTCCGGTTTGCAGAGTTTGAAGCAGGCCCAGGGACCGGAGAACTCCAAGTCCTGGGTGCCGGGAATTATCCTGGGTAAAGAGCTATCCAAAAATCTGGGGGTCGGTAAGGGCGATGCGGTCTATCTGATATCATCCCAGGGTATGATTTCACCCATAGGATACCTGCCGGCAATGAAGCGCTTCAAGGTTGCGGGACTCTTTGAATCCGGTATGTACGAATATGATGGGTCTCTCGCTTATATCAATCTGAAAGATGCACAGAAAATTTTACATATGGAAGGCGCTGTGACCGGCATCGAAGTGCGTGTTAAAGATGTTTACGATGCAAGGAATATTGCGGAAAAGATCGTTTCAAATCTTGGATTTCCTTATTGGGCCAAAGACTGGATGCAAATGAACCACAATCTCTTTTCTGCACTTAAGCTGGAGAAAACGGTTATGTTTATAATCTTGGCCCTTATCGTGCTGGTGGCGGCGTTCAATATTGCAAGTACACTGATTATGATGGTGATGGGGAAAACCAAGGACATCGCCATATTAAAGGCCATGGGAGCCATGGACAGCAGCATCAGAAAGATTTTTATTTTTAATGGGATGATCATCGGTTCTGTGGGCACTACGCTGGGTGTATGTCTGGGTTTTATTATGTGTGAGTTGCTGGAAAAGTACAAGTTTATCGAACTCCCGGGAGATGTGTACTATATTTCGACGCTTCCGGTTCGACTTAATCCTATGGATGTTTTAATAATCGCTGCCGCTGCATTGATCATCTGTTTTGTGGCAACCCTCTATCCGGCGCGGCAGGCGTCAAAACTCAACCCTGTGGAGGCCATACGGTATGGTTAACGGTATGGGCGATGAAAAAAGGCCTCTTCCGGATCGGTTTTTGGCGGTCAGAGATTTATGCAAGAGTTTTGACAACAGTGAGACCCGTATTGATATCTTAAAGGGCGTTAATCTTGATATGGATGCTGGCGAGACCTTGGCGATTGTTGGCGCATCCGGCATCGGCAAGTCTACCCTGCTTCATATCCTTGGCGCGCTGGATCGGCCCGATAGCGGGGCCTATTTTTTCAACGGTGATGATATCTTTGTTTTTGATCAAATCAGACTGGCCCAATTTCGAAACGAAACTGTGGGTTTTGTGTTCCAGTTTCATTACCTGCTTCCCGAATTTTCAGCCCTTGAAAATACGATGATGCCGGTACTGATTAAAGGGATGAGGAAGAAAGAAGCCAGAGAGATTGCAGCGGCGATGCTTGTCAGAGTAGATCTTAAGGACAGATTGAATTTCAGAGCCGGCAAGCTTTCAGGCGGTGAACAGCAACGGGTTGCCTTGGCAAGGGCTTTGGTTCTCAAACCCACGATGCTTTTGGCTGATGAACCTACCGGCAATCTTGACAAGCGAAACAGCGAGCATATTCATGATTTGCTTTTGGAGTTGAATGACGAGTTTGGCATGACGTTAATCGTGGTAACTCACAATATGGAACTTGCATCTTACATGTCACGCAGCACGACGATTGTGGATGGTCAACTGGTTGAATTGTAAGGTTTAACTTTAAAATAACAAAGCAAAAGGTGGCATTTGAGAGGGGTAAAACCAGATCCCCTGAAACCGAATGAGACAAATTTTACCTTAGACCAAATTAATACAAAAAGAACAAACTGCTCGAGGGATGGGAATTTAGGTGTTGAAAAAATCGATGTTTAGAAAATTGAGTTTGTTTATTATCGCAGTATTGTGCTTTTGCCCGAAAACTGCACGTCCCATGGACAGTGTCAGGGTCATGGTATTACCATTTGAAATCCATGCGGTTGGGGATCTTTCCTACTTGAAAGAAGAAATACTGGCGGTAATAACGAGTCATCTCAAGCAGGAAGGTGCTGCTATTTTAGCCCCAGGAATTATTCCTGATTTTACATCCGGAGAAACGACCGAGAGCTTTGGTCAAATTCGGAATCTCGGCATCAAGAACGGAGCTGATTATGTTGTCTGGGGCAGCTTTACCCTGATCGGACAACAGTTCAGCCTTGATGCAAAGATGATAGAATCTTTTGAAGAAGGCCCTCCCCGTGTCTTTATTAAAGAGGGGCAAGGCATAGAAAATCTACCCGGCACCGTGAAACAACTCGCCCGTGATATCGGAATGAAACTCTTTAAACGGGAAAAGGTGGCCAGTGTTGTCATTGCCGATAACAAGCGAATAGAGGCTGACGCCATTAAACGGGTTATTAAAACAAAAACCGGCGATATCTATCTTTCAAAAAGCCTTTCCGAGGACCTTAAAGCAGTATATGAAATGGGATATTTTGACGATATAAGGATTGAGGCCGAGGACACTCCCATCGGGAAAAATATAATATTCAGGGTTAAAGAAAAACCGACCATACGCGTCATTCATATTAAAGGTAATACGGTTTATAAAGAGGATAAGGTTAAGGAGAATTTGACGATTAAAACCGGATCGATTCTGAATATTTCTAAAATTCGCAGTAACGTCAACCGGATAGAAGAACTGTACAAAGAGAAAAATTATCATAATGTACAAATTGCCTACAAGATTCATCCTCTGGAACAAAATCAGGTTGACTTGGATTTCGATATTGATGAGGGTGAAAAGGTTTTGATAAAAAGCATAATTTTTGAAGGGAACCATGCGTATACCGATAAGGAATTAAAAAAATATTTGAAGACCCGGGAAAAAGGGTTTCTTTCTTGGGTGACCTCGTCCGGAGATCTTAAAAAGGAAGATCTTGAACAGGATGTCGCAATATTATCGGCCTTTTATTATAACCATGGATACATACAGGCCAGAATCGGGGAACCTCGAGTTGAATACAAGGACAAATGGATCTATATTACCCTAAAAATAGATGAAGGGCCACAGTTTAAGGTTGGGAACGTCGACATTACGGGCGATCTTGTTTTACCCAAAAATGAATCGATGAAAAACCTTAAAATCACCCAGGAGACATATTACAATCGTGAAACTGTTCGGAATGATGTGTTGGCCCTAACGGATCTTTACTCTGATGAAGGCTTTGCCTACACCGATATAGCGCCCCGTATTGAAAAAGATTTTGATGAATTGAAAGTGAATATAACCTATGTTGTACAAAAGGGTAAACAGGTCTATTTTGAAAAAATAATTATTGGCGGCAATACCAAAACAAGGGATAAGGTTATCCGACGAGAGCTTATGGTATATGAGCAAGAACTTTACAGCGGTCGAGCGTTAAAACGGAGCGTTCGGAACCTTCATCGCCTTAATTTTTTTGAAGACATAAAGATAAATACGGCCAAGGGAAGCTCCGATGATAGTATGATTTTAAAAATCGATGTTACTGAAAAGTCAACCGGTTCCATTTCATTTGGCGCAGGTTATAGCAGTCAGGAAAATGTTTTTTTAACGGCTCTCATTGAGCAGAATAATCTGTTCGGGCGTGGCCAGATTCTCTCGCTGGAGGGTCAGATAGGCGGGAGAACATCTACCTATAAATTGAGTTTTACAGAACCCTGGCTGTTTGATATTCCTTTGTCAGCGGGATTTGACCTGTATAACTGGGAAACCGACTATGACACCTATGACAAGGCAAGTGTCGGGGGCGGTGTAAGGTTCGGCTATCCTATTTTTGATTATACAAGGGGATATCTAAGCTATAATTACGACAATGCCGATATAACAAATATATCTGAGTTTGCTGCAAAATCGATCAAAGACCTGGAGGGCACCAACATAACGAGCAGTGTGTCCGCCACCATAACTTACGACTCAAAAGACAGACCCTTTAATCCCTCAGAAGGATCGAAGCACAGTATAACGGTGAAATATGCCGGCCTTGGGGGAAATATTGGCTTCACAAAATATATCGCTGAGACCGGCTGGTATTTTCCGCTGTTTAAGGGAACCGTCGGTTTTTTACATGGCAAAGGCGGGTATGTGGAAGAAAATTCAGGCGGCATCTTACCGGATTATGAACGGTTTTATTTAGGTGGTATTAATTCCTTGCGTGGTTATGAATGGCGAGAAGTGAATGTTTTAGACGAAGACGGATACGAAATTGGGGGAGACAAGTTCGTACAGTTTAATGTTGAATACATAATTCCGCTGTTAAAGGATCAAGGCCTTGTGGGTCTCCTCTTTTATGATACCGGCAATGTATACAACAACGGTGAGAGTATAGACCTGGGCAACTTGAGGAGTAGCGTCGGGTTCGGCTTCAGATGGTATTCTCCCATGGGACCTCTCCGGATCGAGTATGGACACAAACTTGATGTTCAAGAAGGCGAAGATTCGGGTGGTCGTTGGGAATTTTCAATGGGTTCAGCATTTTGAGCAATGTATTCTCCAGAGCACTTGTTCTTTTTGTTAAATTCCAAATGCGTGTAAACAGAATTGAGAAATTCTACAACAAAATAAATTCATTATCTGTTTGATGGGTTGTCTATATTTTAATATCAAAAATTCAAAAACAGGTAAATTGGTCAATGATTAGACGATCTCTAAAGGGGGATAAAATGCGTACGTTTAAAACGGCTTTTATTGCAATAGTTGTTTGTTTTGGTTTCCTTGTCGCTTCTTCTTATGGGGCGGATGTTGCCAAAATCGGTGTCGTCGATTTTCAAAAAGTTCTTGAGACATCCAATGCCGGGAAATTGGCAAGGGATAAAATCAATGAGGAAGGGAGAAAGATGGAGTCAGATCTCAAGAAAAAGGGTGAAAATATTGAAGAGGCAAAGAAGAAACTGGAGCGTGAAGCTCTGGTGATGAGCAATGAGATGCGGGCAGAGAAAGAACGTGAAATCAGAATCAGTATCAATGATTTTAAATCATTGCAGAAAAATTATATGGATAATTTCAAGGAACAAGAAAAAAAACTTGTTACCCGCATTCAGAAAGAGGTTCTAACGATCGTTGCAGAGATTGGCAAAAAAGAAGGCTTTCTGCTTATCCTCGAAAAACGGGAAGCAGGGATAATATATTCGCCGGACACCATTGATATCAGCGACCGGTTGATCCAGGAGTACAATGCAGTTTTTGCCCAGAATACTGAAAAAAAGGATAAAACAAATAAAAAACAATAATAACGATTAGGTAAAATTTAAAATGGAACTGTCACTTGTCAAGATCGCCGAAATTGTCGAAGGAGAACTCAGCGGCAACACGGGTAAAAAGATTCGTGGCGCGGCATCTTTTGAACAAGCAAACGGTGATGAAATAACATTTGCCGGCAATGCAAAATTCCTGAAAAGGATTGATGAAACCCGTGCCGGGGCCGTTATTGTCCCTCGGGATTTTCAAACCGCCACAAAAAACCTTGTAAAGGTGGATAATCCACAGCTTGCTTTTATCAAGGTTTTGGATCTGTTACATCCTGCTTCAAAACCCGAGCCCGGCATAAGCTCAAGTGCATATATCGGCAAAAAGTTCATATGCGGAAAAGATGGGTCCATCGCTCCTTTTGTCGTGATCGGAGACAATGTTTCCCTGGGCAATCGCGTGTTTGTTCATCCCAATGTCGTGATCGGTGACAACGTTTCCATGGGAGATGATGTTCTGATATACCCCAATGTGACAATCCTTGAGCGTTGCATAATCGGAAATCGCGTGACAATTCATGCCGGGACGGTGATCGGGAGTGATGGTTTCGGTTTTTTTCCGGAGGGGGGAAAGTATTACAAGATACCCCATATCGGTATTGTTCAGATCGATGACGACGTTGAAATCGGTGCCGGGAACACCATCGACAGAGCGACCTTTGGAAAAACCCGCATATGTCGTGGTGTCAAGACCGACAATCTGGTTCAAATTGCGCACAATGTGACCGTAGGTGAAAACACTATTCTGGTGGCCCAAGTCGGTATTTCAGGAAGTGTAACCATTGGAAAAAATGCTATTTTGGCAGGTCAGGCCGGAATTGCGGGCCATCTGAATGTCGGTGACAATGCCATTGTCGGTCCGAAAGCAGGCGTTGCCAAATCGGTGCCCGAAGGTCAGGTCGTATCGGGAGCAGCCGCGATGCCCCATAAATTATGGCTCAGGGTCCAAAATGTTCTGCCAAAGCTTCCCGAGTTTATAAAAAAGGTTTCCAAGATCGAGAAAAGATTAAATAAAATTGAGGAAAGGTTGGAGTAACGTAAGGAGCGTTGGGAAATGAATAAACCTATTGATATTCTGGAAATTATGAAGTCGTTGCCTCACCGGTATCCGTTCATTATGATCGATCGAATACTTGAACTTGTGCCGGGTGAGAAAGTTGTTGCTCTCAAAAACGTCACCATCAACGAGCCCTTTTTCCTGGGACATTTTCCGGGAAATCCAATTATGCCCGGCGTACTTATCATCGAAGCCATGGGTCAGGCCGGTGCTGTACTGGCTGCTGAGTCCATGGCCCGGGAAGAAAACGGTTCCCTCATATTTTTTATGGGTATGGACAGGGTAAAATTCCGCAAACCCGTTATCCCCGGTGATCAACTTGTGCTAGAAATGAAGTTTCTTAAACAACGGGGCAAGGTGTTCAAGATGGCCGGAATCGCATATGTTGATGAGAAAATCGTGGCTGAGGCTCAACTTCTGGCAACTTTTGGAGGAGCGTAATGATACATCCTACAGCAATTATCGACTCGAAGGCCGATATAGATTCTAATGTTGAAATCGGTCCGTATTCAATTATTGAAGCGAATGTTCAGATCGGATCCGGAACCATCGTCGGTTCACATGTTGTTATTCAGCCGCATGTTACCATTGGGCCGGATTGTCATATCTTTCAGTATGCTTCCATCGGTGCTGTTCCACAGGCCATTAAATTTAAAGGCGAAGAAACAATCCTAAAGATCGGGCGCGGTACGGTCGTCCGGGAGTTTGTTACGATAAATAGAGGAACGGAATTTGGCGGAGGTATCACCGAGGTCGGTGAAGAGAACCTACTGATGGCGTATGTCCATATCGCCCATGACTGCAAAACCGGACGGAGAGTTATCCTTGCAAATAATGCAACGCTGGCGGGTCATATCATCATCGGAGACTATGTAACCATCGGCGGGCTGGTGGCAATTCATCAATTTGTAAGAGTTGGAAATTACGCATATATCGGTGGAAAATCGGCCGTGGTAAAAGACATCCCGCCATATGTTATCGCAGCGGGAGACCGGGCAAAACTGCACGGATTAAACAGTGTAGGACTGAAAAGACAGGGGTTTTCACAAGATACGTTATCTTTGTTAAAAAAGACGTACCGGATTCTTTTTCGTATCGGGCTGACACTGAACGAGGCCATAGAAAGGGTTAAGGCGGAGGTGGATCAGGTCCCCGAGGTGGTTAAACTGATCGAGTTCATTAAATCTTCTCAACGGGGAATAACACGGTAGCACCATCGAATATCTTCAATCTCTTTCGCAAAAGACGTTAACGGTTTCTTCCAGATCAACCACACTCAATGTTTTTTCAAATTGGTATTGTTAACATTCCTTTGTGTCAGGAGTTTCGAGAATACTGCCATGCGGATAGGACTTATCGCCGGGAACGGACAGTTCCCCATTATTTTTTCAAAAGCGGCAAAAGCCAAGGGGTTTGCTGTTTATGCGGTTGCTCATAATAATGAGACAGATCCCGGACTGAAAGATCATGTTGATGCAATTGAATGGATTCATATCGGGCAGATCAAGCGTATTATCAAGTTTTTTAAAAAAAACCATATCAGCCAGGCTGTTCTCATTGGCGGAATAACAAAGACAAGGATGTTTTCAGATGTGAGGCTTGACACCAAAGCGATTTCGCTCATTGCGGGCATGCGGCATACTCATGACGACGGGATACTCAGAAGATTTGCAAGGGTCCTTGAAAAAGAGGGGATCGAGGTGCAGGCATCGACATTTTTGCTCCCGGACCTTCTGGCGCAACCGGGCTGCTGGACAAAACGGAAACCGTCACGATCCGAAAAAAAGGATGCCGAACTGGGTTGGAAATTGGCGAAAGAGATCGGGCGCCTTGATATTGGCCAGTGTGTGGTGGTCGGCGGCGGATCTGTTTTGGCAGTGGAAGCCATCGACGGAACAGATGCGACCATAAGACGGGGCGGAAGACTCGGCAAAAATACTGCCGTTGTTGTCAAGGTGTGCAAGCCCAGTCAGGACGTACGGTTTGATATTCCTGCTGTTGGTGTTCAGACGATTAGGACCATGCATGAGGTCGGGGCGTCGGTTTTGGTTATTGAAGCGGCCAAGGCGGTTGTTTTCGACAGGGAAGAGATGATCAATTTGGCGGACGAGTTCGGAATCGCCATTGTTGCCATGGAAAAGTAAAGCTATGAAAAAACTGCGTGTTGGCGTTGTCGGTGTCGGTTATCTTGGACGATTTCACGCTGAAAAATACAGCCGAATGAATGAAGTCGAACTTGTCGGCGTTGTTGATATCGATAAATCCCAAGCCGAAGATGTTGCCCGAAGGGTCAAGACTAGGGCATATCTGAATCATAAAGACTTATTTGGGAAAGTAGACGCTGTCAGTATCGCTGTTCCGACACCGGCGCATTTTGAAGTTGCCAAGGATTTTTTAAAAAATGATATCGACATCCTGATTGAAAAGCCTCTGACAGAGACCACCGAAGAGGCGGATGAACTGATTCGTTTTGCAGAATCCCGGGGTCTTATTATCCAGGTCGGACATCTTGAACGATTCAATCCGGCCATTGTTGCGCTGCAGGATATCGTTAAAAAGCCGATGTTCATAGAATCGCACCGGTTGAGTATTTTTAAGGGACGCTGTACCGATGTCAGTGTCGTGCTCGACCTCATGATCCATGATATCGATCTTATATTGAACTTTGTCGGGTCGGAAATTAGCGATATCCGAGCTTCAGGGGTTCCTGTAATTTCCGAACATATCGATATCGCAAATGCACGTCTTGAATTTAAAAGCGGATGTGTGGCAAATGTGACAGCCAGCCGAATATCGACCAAAAATGAAAGAAAAATCAGACTTTTTCAAACAGATGCCTATGTTTCTGTCGATTTCTCTAACAAGGACATTATTGTTATCCAGAAGGATACCAACGCCGAAGGTGGTCTGATACCCGGCATGAATATTAAACAGGTTAGCTTTGAAGCCGGTGACGCACTGGAAGATGAATTAAAATCCTTTGTAAAAGCGGTTGTTCGGCGTGAACCTCCTGAAGTAACCGCTCAAATGGGGCGTGATGCCCTGGAGATTGCCTTAGATATTATGGCGCAGATCAAGGATACCGTTGGACGATTTTTGCCTTAGGAATTCTATGGATCGGTTTTCAGAAGAAAAATGTATCATGATTATTGCCGGTGAAACTTCCGGCGATATACACGGGGCAAAACTTGTCAGTGCCATTCGAAAAAGAAACAATGGACTGTTTTTTTGCGGTATCGGCGGTCGGGCACTGGGTGAAGCCGGAGTCAAACTTTTGATGGATGCTTCCGAGATTGCCGTTGTGGGAATAACGGAGGTTTTTTCAAAAATACCAAATATTCTAAAAGGCCTAAGGGTTGCCAAAAAGGCACTCAAAACTCTGCATCCCGACCTTCTAATCCTGATAGATTTTCCGGATTTTAACCTTCATCTGGCATCGTCCGCTAAAAAGCTCGGGATACCCGTACTTTATTATATCAGCCCCCAGATTTGGGCCTGGAGACCCGGCCGAGTAAAGCGGATCGGGGAACTTGTGGATCACCTGGCGGTTATCCTCCCTTTTGAAGAAGACTTTTACAGGGGCCACAAAATCCCGGTGACATTCGTGGGGCATCCGTTACTCGATAACCACGCTTCTCCACAAAACAAGACCTTGAACCGGCATACAAAAGATAATCCTGTTATCGGCTTTCTTCCAGGGTCGCGCGATGGGGAGATTGCGAGGCATCTTCCGATCATGATAAATTCGGCGCGAATTTTACACCGAAAAATAGAGAATGTAAAATTCTTGATATCGCTTGCCCCTGAAGTGAAGAGAACGTATATTGAAGGAATTATTAAGAAAAGCAAGACAGCATTTGCTTTTGAACTGGTTGCAGACCGTTCCGAAAAAGTATTTGAGCGGAGCAACTTAGTGGTTGCCGCATCCGGCACGGTTACCCTTGAAGCCGCAATTTCCGGAACTCCCATGGTGATCATTTACAAAGTGTCTCCGATAAGCTACTGGGTTGGCAGGGCCATGATACAGGTAAAACATATTGGTCTGGTCAATCTTATTGCAGGCAGAAAGATCGTCCCGGAACTCCTACAGAAAGCGGCATCTCCTACCCGGATTTCAGACACGGTATTGGAGATGTTACGCGATCCATCCGACCTTGAAAGGATTCGGCTCGAACTGCTGAACATCAGGGATCTTTTGGGCGGGCCGGGTGCTTCGGAACGGGTTGCAGATATCGCATGGGGTATGATGCAATTTTAACGTTTTCCTGTAGAATTCATTTTCTACCCGACACGGATCTTTACATTGTCCAAAAATACTCCATGTCGCCGGCAAAGGCGTTTTTACGGATTCACCCGATTTGTAATGATAAAAAAATGTTCAAACTAAAATTAAAATACAGGCACAAACACTTGCTATCCCTTGTCAAGGAAAACAAGTTGAGGTTATTTTTGGCAATGGTGTGCATGTTGGTTATCGCCATTTCAACCTCTGCAACAGCGTTTCTGGTAAAACCTGTGCTGGACGACATATTCTTTAACAAAGACACCCGGATGCTTATCATCATTCCCATTGCCGTTATTTTGATATATTTTCTGCGCGGCCTTGGGAGTTACGGCCAGGAATACCTTATGAATTATGTGGGGGAAGGTATTATCCGAAATCTCAGAAACGATCTTTATGACCACATTCAGGATCTTCCTTTGGCCTTTTTTCATAAAGAAAAAACCGGTGTCCTGATGTCCCGGATTACCAATGACGTCAACATTATAAAGGCCATGGTTTCCACCGCTGTGACCGGATCCCTCAAGGACTGCTTTTCCATCGTCGGTTTAACACTTGTTATCTTCTATCGTGACTGGAAAATGGCGTTGTTTGCGTTTGTGGTTTTACCACTGGCCTTTTTCCCGTTGGTGGAATTTGGGAGAAGGGTTCGTCGTGTCAGTACCGGATGTCAGGAATCCATGGCCGAGTTGAGTTCTTTTCTGCATGAAACGTTTGCGGGAAACAAGATCGTCAAGGCCTTCGGAATGGAATCGTATGAAAAAAAACGATTTTTTGAAAAGACACTCAACCTTTTTAAAATTGAAATGAAGGCGGTGGTTGCCAGGTCTTTGTCTTCTCCTGTTATGGAATTTTTAGCCGGGATCGGGATCGCTTTTATCATCTGGTATGGTGGTTCCAAGGTGGTTTCAGGCACATCCACGGCAGGAACATTTTTTTCATTCATGGCTGCCGTCCTCATGCTGTATGATCCGGTTAAAAAGCTAAGCGGTCTCAATAATGCTGTTCAGCAGGGGCTTGCTGCCGCTGACAGGGTTTTTGATATTATAGAAATGGAAACAGATATCAAAGAACAAAAGAATTCTGTGGAAATTAAGCGGGGGCCACACCGTGTATCCTTTGAAAATGTATTTTTCAAATATGAAGATGTTATGGTCCTCAAAGACATCAATTTGGATGTCAAGGCCGGTGAGGTTCTTGCGTTGGTGGGAATGAGCGGTGGCGGGAAAACGTCTTTGGTTAACCTAATACCGAGATTTTACGATGTAACCCATGGCGCCATAAGGATCGATGGCGTGAATATTTGCAATGCTTCGATATCTTCGCTTCGCGATCAGATGGCCATTGTTACTCAGGAACCCATCCTTTTCAACGACAGCATACGGAACAATATCGCTTACGGCAAAATGAATGCAACGGAACAAGAGATCATTAAGGCAGCAAAGGCGGCCTATGCTTATGATTTTATACAGCGTTTTACTGACAAGTTTGACACCAATATCGGAGAGCTGGGCGGACGTCTTTCCGGCGGAGAGAAACAGAGGATCTGTATCGCCCGCGCCCTTCTGAAAGATGCTCCCATATTGATTCTTGACGAGGCAACATCTTCACTGGACGCTGAGGCGGAGATGCTTGTTCAAAAGGCCCTTGAAAATCTAATGAAGGGGCGTACCACCTTTGTCGTCGCACACAGACTTTCAACCATCGATTATGCCGACCGGATTGCTGTTATTGTAAACGGTCGGATTGTGGAAGAGGGTAAACGGGAGGAACTGATTGCTCAAAAAGGAGAATTTTTCAAACTCTACCAGATGCAGTATAGTAACAGCCAGGAAAAGGAATTTCATTCAAAGCCGGGCCCTATTAATACTTAAGCCGGATCAAACTGAGAATTAAATACAGACAGTACGCATCTCAAACACAATCGTCAATCCAACACCCACCGGATATGAAAATAAATTCCATTATAAACCGGTATATCTTCAAAGAGATGATCGGGCCGTTTGCCATCAATACGGCGTTTTTCACTTTTATATTCCTCATGACAAAGATCCTCGATATCACAAACCTGATTGTGAATTACAAAATCAACCTGTTTTCTGTCTTTTTGATCCTTGTCTACTCTGTCCCTCGTTTTCTATCGTTTGTGATACCCATGTCGGTGATGATGGCTGTGCTGTTGACGTTTCTTCGGTTATCGAACGATCACGAGTTTGATGCCCTTAAAGCGGGCGGGGTCAGCATTTACAGCCTAATGCCTCCGGTGTTGGCGTTAAGCGTTATGGGGATGCTCCTTTCATGTTTTCTGACGGTTTATGCAATGCCCTGGGGAATGAGCTCCATGAAAGAGCTGACGTTTCGGGTCGCTGCATCCCATGTCAATGCCGGACTTAAAGAAAGGACTTTCAACGACAGTTTCAAGGACGTCATGCTGTATATCAATAAAATAGATTTGAAGAAAAAAAGACTTATTGATGTGTTTATTGAAGATAAAAGGTCGAAAAATATTGTAAGCACCATCGTGGCGCCAAAGGGACAGCTGTTTGGTGAACCTGACAAGCTTGTGTTCCACTTACAACTTTATAATGGGGCCATCAATCAGGTCAACCTTGAAAACAGGTCGGCCCATTCCATCAACTTTGACACCTATGACGTCAGTCTTGATCTCAAAAAAACTTTTACGACTTCAAAAAGCGGCCCCAAAGACGAAGACGAGATGAGCCTTGGCGAATTTTGGCAGTATTTGAACACCACCGTAAAAAAAGATGAACAATATTATACGACGTTAATTGAATTCCATAAAAAATTTTCGATTCCTGTTGCCTGCATTGCCCTTGGTATTTTGGCGGTTCCCTTGGGTGTTCAGTCGGACTCCGCAAAACGGTCCGCAGGCTTGGGACTGGGACTGGTATTTTTTTTAATCTATTACTTAATGTTGTCCGCGGGACAAGTTTTTGGAGAAGCCGGCGTGTATCCGCCGGCGATTGGAATGTGGGTGCCGAACGTTGTTATGGGTGGGCTGGGTCTGTTTCTTGTTGTCAGAACCGCAATGGACCGTCCTGTAAAAATCGATTCAGTGATTGACCCTGTTAGAAAAAAAATTAGACAGATATTACGAACGCACAAAAATAGGGATGGTTAAAGGGTTGTATTGTTGCCGGCGACCAATGACTCTCCATGATCGCAGGTTTTTTTATAATGCGGACTGAAAAAATCCGCAATCTAAAATTAGTCTATCTTTATGTCCATTATTTACAAATACTTAACCATTCAGATTTCAAAATATTTCGGTATGGTTCTGACTTTTGTCATCGGTATATATATTGCCGTCGATTTTTTTGAAAAGATAGACGATTTTATGGAAGCAGGGTTGCCGTATTCGAAGACCCTATTTTTTTTTATATTAGAAATACCGTTTGTTGTTGCCCAGATCATACCGATTTGTATCCTCCTGGCGGTTCTTATCGTTTTTAGTCTCATGACCCGACACAATGAGATCATGGCTCTAAGAAGCAGTGGCGTCCGTATCTATTATCTTTTCAAACCGGTGGTTATCATTGGATGTATGTTGAGCGGCCTTCTTTTTTTCTTTTCCGATGTCATTGTTCCCATTACAAAGGCAAAATCAAATCAGATTTGGCTCAGAGAAGTCCGCAAGGAATCCACAGTCATTACCCAGGAAAAAAACATTTGGATTAAGGGTAACCGCATTATAACACACATAAATTATTTTAATCCAAAGGTAAAAACCATTTATGGAATCACCGTGTACCAGTTTGATCAACGTTTCCAACTCATCAGAAGAATCGATGCCAAGAAAGGTGTCTTCAAACAGGGAAAATGGTTGTTATACGAAATAATGGAACAAAATTTGGACAAGGAACAGGGGAAATACGATATTACGTTCCACGACCAGCAGGGTGAGAGGCTCGACTTTAACCCTGAAGATTTAAATCGGGTGGCCAAAAAATCCGAAGAGATGACTTTCAAAGAGCTTTCGGCATATATAAAAAAGGTTGAGGCGGAAGGATATGATGCGACGAATTACCGGGTGGACCTCTATGCCAAAATCGCCTTTCCTTTTATCTGTATCATTATGTGTATGGTGGGAACAGGTATCGGCGCCAGAGGAAAAATAAAGGAAGGTATGCCTGTTGTTATCGCATACGGTATCGGCACGGCATTTCTTTACTGGATATTTTACAGCTTCTGCCTATCCCTGGGATACGGTGAAATGCTGCCGCCCGGCATTGCTGCATGGACTGCGAACCTGGCTTTTTTCTGCTTTGGAGCTGTAACATTATTAAATGCTGAATAATAGGTGACGGGTAACGACGAACAAGTGACGCGCTACCCGTGAATCGTGATAAAGGGACAGCAGGTGAGACTTCTGTATAATATATTGCTTTATTTTCTCATTGCTATAGGCTTTCCGGTGATCCTCCCCGTGGCGCTTTCTTCCGAAAAGCGGAGGAAAACAATCCTCCAGAGGCTGGGGATTGTGCCGTTGCCGGCTGCGATGATACGGCGTAAACACCTTCTTTCTGAAGCAAAAATTGTGTGGGTCCATGCACTTTCGGTGGGAGAGGTACTTTCCGCGGTTCCACTCGTTAAACGGTTAAAAGAAGGTTCCCATACTAGAAATATTGTGTTTTCTGCTTCTACCAAAACAGGCTTTGATATCGCCAACCAGTATTTAAATGATTCTGTTATGGGTATCTTTTATTTTCCGTATGATTTGAAATTTTCAGTCAAACATGTTGCAGAGAAAATTGCTCCAGCCGTTGTTGTCATCGTCGAGACGGATATATGGCCCAATTTTCTTTTTGAGATGAAAAAACGGAAGACCCCTGTTGTTCTTGTTAATGCAAGGCTGTCCAATAAATCTTTTATCGGATACAAACGATTCGATTTTTTTGCAAAACCGCTGTTTTTATTTTTTGCAAACATTTGCCCCCAGTCCGTGGAAGATGCAAAGCGCTTTCAAGCCCTTGGTGTTCCCTCCGATCGGATGATGGTTACCGGCAATATCAAGTTTGATCAGGAATTCCAGTGCCTATCGGCGGAAGAGATAGAAGATTTAAGGAAATGGATGCAGATACGGCCGTCTCAAAAGGTCCTGGTGGCGGGGAGCACACATAAAGGTGAAGAATCGATACTTCTTGACGCTTTTTCAAAGATGAAAAGTGAGTTTAAAGATTTGCTTCTCGTTCTCACCCCCAGAGATCCGGAACGCGCTAAGTCGGTATATCGTATTTTTCAGGCGGCCGGTTTCTCTGTTCGTCTTATGAAAGAGATGGAAAAGATATCAGAAGGTCACCGATACGATGTGATTGTGGTTGGTATCTTGGGGATTTTAAAAAAACTTTATGCAATCGCCGATATCGCCTTTATAGGCGGGAGTCTGATAGCGTGCGGCGGGCACAATCCACTTGAACCGGCTTCATTTGCAAAACCGATAATATTCGGGCAAGATATGAGCGATTTTGCGGAAATATCCAAATTGCTTGTGGATTCAGGAGGGGCTGTCAGCGTTCATGATTCAGCTTCCCTTTTTGAAGCTGCAGCGATACTCATTCGGGACGATAAAAAAGCCATCGAGATCGGAGAAAGAGCCCAGCAGGTTTTCAACGCCAACAAAGGCGCTGTTGAAAAGACATTGCGGGTTGTTGAAACGTGTTTAAAAAATCCTCCGGCACTCAAACAATAACAGATAACCCATCACAGAAATATCCGATGATCAGCATCAAGAAAAAAATCGAAACAGTGATGACCGGAAACAGTGACCAAGAATACTTTTTCCTGGGATTTTTTTTATCTATGGCATCAAAAATTTATGGCGGTGCTGTAAAGTTGAGACAAAAACTTTACCAGAAGGGCGTTGTTAAATCCAGAAGACTTCCATGTATGGTTATATCTGTGGGGAACCTGTCAGTGGGGGGGACCGGTAAAACACCCATGACGATTTATTTGGCCAATCTCATTCAGGATCTCGGGAACAAGGTTGTGGTTATCAGTCGAGGATATAAGGGGCGTGCGGAAAAGGCCGGCGGGATCGTGAGTGATGGAAAGGCATTATTGATGGGATCTGAGGCCGCCGGTGACGAGCCGTATATGATGGCCGCAAAACTGAAAAATGTGCCGGTAATCGTAGGCAAAAATCGGTGGGAGGCCGGCATGCTGGCTGTACGGACGTTTCAACCGGATGTCCTTGTGCTCGATGATGCTTTCCAGCACCTGAAACTTGGGCGTGATCTCGACTTGGTACTTTTGGATTGCCGCCGCCCTTTCGGCAATGGGCACATGTTGCCCAGAGGTATTATGAGAGAACCGGTTTCAGCTCTTTCACGGGCAGATGCATTGATATTAACAAGATCCGATGCTATACCGGATGCCCAAAAAGCTATCCATGGCTTAAAATCAGGATCCTCGACTGCGGACAAACCGGTTTTCAGGGCGTTTCACATTCCGTATATCCATAAAGTGATAAAAGGTGAAAGCAGTATATTTGAGCAA